>Ga0116121_1000055_pt1 | contig 58196 bp, 54 predicted proteins | sample June2015DPH_13_1_FD_89725 | JGI IMG/M metagenome (GOLD analysis project Ga0116121, IMG submission 89725) | Peatland microbial communities from SPRUCE experiment site at the Marcell Experimental Forest, Minnesota, USA - June2015DPH_13_10 | ecosystem: Environmental > Terrestrial > Soil > Wetlands...
ATACGGGCTTCAGCCCTAGTGGTCGCACCTTTTGTCCAGCGCGACTTCTTCCGCAAGCTATTTGGTCATGCCGCGCGCCGCAGGGATTCGTATCAGGGCACGGCTTCCAGCCGCGCCACAAGCGCCAAGAATCTGGGTGGCGCAGCGCTTCCAGCGCTGCGATAAGCGGAACATCGAGACAAGGGCTAGCCGCGGAGCGGCGGAAGAATGCAGCCCACGGCGTAAGCCGTGGGTCAAGAGTGGAACGGGAGCAAGCCCCGAAGGGGCGAAAGAGCAGCTATGACGCAGACTCCGCCACCGACGGAACTACCGCTCCGCTCCCATGCGATTACTGGTTTCACGCCGTCACCGAAGGCAACTGTTCGCCGCATGTTCGCCGTCTCGTATAATTCTACGAATGGACTCCTATGAAAGAGCGGGCAAGATTAAGGATCGCCTTCTGTGACATCTAACCATCCCCCGAACAAGGAAGACTCTGTCAAGCACCGGAAGCCGATTCCTCTTGACATTTCGCCTTATATTCGCCAACAATATCGGCATGGCGATCACACGCAGGCAGCGCGAAGTCTACGACTTCATCTCCCGCTTCGTGGCGGAGCATGGCTACTCTCCGTCGTTTGAAGAGATCGGCAACGGGCTTGACTTAAGCTCGCTGGCCACGGTCCACAAGCACATCACCAACCTGGAGAAGAAGGGACTGCTCACCCGCGACTACAACCGCAGCCGCTCCATCGACTTGGTCCCGCCCAAAGGACGGCTCAAGCAAGCCATGAGCGTCAACACCGGCCTGGTGCTGCCCCTGCTCGGCCGCATCGCCGCCGGCCAGCCCATCGAAGCCGTGCAGAGCAATGAGACCATCTCGCTCGCCGACTTCGTGCGCTCGAAAGAAGTGTTCGTCCTCGAAGTCCGCGGCGATTCCATGCAGGATGAAGCCATCCTCGATGGCGACTACGTGATGGTTGAGAAGCTGAAGACGGCCCACAACGGAGACATCGTAGTTGCGCTGGTTGATTCGAGCGACGCCACGCTGAAGCGCTTCTACCGCGAAGGCGACAACATCCGCCTGCAGCCTTCGAACGCAAGCATGCAGCCGATCATCGTCCCCGCAGCATCGGTCGAAGTGCAAGGCCGCGTGATTGGAGTGCTGCGGAAGTATTAGTTTCCGGCTTCGGTTCTTAATCAGTACAGATGGAAGTTGACTTCGACGTTGATGAGCACGTCGACGGGCTCATCGTCTTTGGTTGCGGGACGGAACTGCCACGCGGATACCGCTTCCACCGCCCTTTGATCAAGCCCCATGCCCAGAGGCCGCACGATTCGGACGTTTCGAACTTGACCCGTCTTGTCTACGAAAAGTGACAACACAGCTACGCCCTGATACTTGGCTCGGCGTGCCTCCTCGGAAAAAGACGGGTCCGGCGTGGAGATAGGTTTAGGGGCCACGCCCTTGCCGATGCGGGTTGCCGCATGATTCGAGAGCTCGGCCACGGCCTGCGCTTGCCCAGCTTGCGAGGGATCGGGACCGGAGACGCCCGGGGTGGCAAGGAACTCCGGCGAGAAGCGGCAGCCGCTGTAATCTCCCCTGCCATTGCCGGTTGAAGCCGCTAGCACGCAAGGCTTCCAATAATCAGGGACGAGTTCGACCAGGTGATCCTTCGGAGTAAGAAATATCTGGGCGAGAACGGCGTCCGCCTGCTCGGCGGTCGCTTCTCCAGAGCCAAGGTCGGCTTCGATGCGGAGTGACCTGGTGTCCCCCTGCTTGTCTTTGGGGTCCTCCACACCAGAAAAGCCAATGTCGCGGTTCCATCCCAGGTGCACACGTTTTGCTTTGATGGTCAGATGGTGGCTGGAGACCTTCACATCGTCAACCTGGATGACGCCGTCGACAGTCCAGTCGCCAGGAGTTGCAGCCTTTGAAAGCTGCCCGGTTGCGTCGTAGCGCAGAGAATTGCCGCCGTAGAAATTGCGCACCAGCAGCGTCTTGCCGTTGTACTGATCGCGGAGATGGCGCTCGAGTTCGCTGGCGGCTTGCAGGGGCAGTGGAGCAATCCCGACGGCAAGAACCAGAGCCACCACTGTGCAGGGAGGCCGCAAGGCTGGCATGTTCCGGAGCATGGCCGAGTATTGTAGCTCAACTGCGTGAAGGAAAACCCGAACGGCTGAACTTACCCGACGTGCCGGTCGATGGCCTCGGCGATCGCGTCCTTGGGACGGTAGCCTACGATTTGCTCGACCACTTGCCCGCCCTTGAAGACCAGCAGCGTGGGGATGCCCGTGACTTTGTAGCGCATGGGAGTAGAGCTGTTGGCGTCGACGTCCATCTTGCCGACTTTGAGTTTGCCCTGGTAGTCCTTGGCCAGCTCGTCCACGATGGGAGCGAGGGCGCGGCAGGGACCACACCATGTCGCCCAGAAATCCACCAGCACGGGCGTGTCCGATTTCAAAACATCCTGATCGAAGTTCGCATCGGTGACTTCGACGATTCCATTACCTGCCATAAGTGTCTCCTCGTTGAAACGTCGCGCTGTCGGCGGACGCTCCATGTTTCGGAAACAACGAGCAATCGTAGCCGGGCCCGGCGATCTATGAATGCTTCCCCGAACTCGGGGATTGACTACTCATCGTACCACTGAGGTTTGATGCCGGGGCCAGGGCAAAGGTCGCAGGAAGGGATTCCCGGTATTTTCCGCTCGGAACAAGGCACAGGCTAAGTCCAAGAGATGCGCGGCTAGAAGATAAACTTTACCGCAACCTGCATTAGCCGGGGAGGAGCTGCGGTGACCACCTCCCCGAACGACGAGCTATTGACGTTGCCGTTTACGGAGGCCGGTCCATAGAACTGGGCGTGGTTGAAGACGTTGAATCCCTCGAAGCGAAACTGAAGAGACTTGGACTCGGTAAGGGGCACGCTCTTCAACAAGGCCATGTCGTAGTTGTCGATGCCCGGTCCATAGAAGAAACGGCGTTTGGCGTTGCCCGGCTCGCCCAGAGGCTGAAGACTGAACAGGCTGGTATTGAAGTAGGGTTGGCCGTTACGCGGATTGTGGTTCAGCGCGAGCGGACCCGAAGTGTATTGCGGTTCATCGACCCCGAAGTTGTTCACCCCGTTTGGTTCAGTTCCCAGCAAAGAGTTATCCCCGTAGTTGTAAAGCGTGACGGGAAAGCCAGTGCTGAAGCGCGTGATCCCGGAGATCGACCAACCTTGTGTCCAGCGATTGGAAACGCCGAAGCGATGATCCAAGGGAAGTTGGTAGTTGTAGCTCACCACAAGGTTTTGCTTCACATCGAAGGCGGAAAGAGCTTTGCTCAGCGCGGGATTGAGCGGGTTGATCTCTTCTCCGAGGTTGGAGGCCTGGTCGAGGGACTTGCCGTAGGTGTAACCGGCGAGAATCTCCAGACGACCGCTGGCGTGGCGCAGGGTGATTTCGAGAGCGTTGTAGTTGGAATTGCCGATCGTGGCCTGATTGGTATCGCTGCCAAAGTTCGCGCCCAGAGGACCGCGGGTTCCGTTGATTGTCTGGTTGGAAACGGTCGTGTAGATATTGCCTTCGAGGAACGGTCCGCAAGGAGTTTGCGGCGGTGATTCCAGTTTGAGGTTTGCCGGATTGCTCAAGAACAAACACAGTGCAGGATTGCCAGGATTGGCTTCGACGAGCGCGAGCAGGCGATGTCCCTGGGTGCCAACGTAGCTGGCGCTTAAAACGCTGTTGGGTGAAAGCTGACGCTCCAAGGAGAACATATATTCCTCGGTGTAAGGAATGCGGTTGGTGGTGGGATATGCCGGGAGTCCGCTGATGGGCTCGTACTGCGACCAATCGATGTTGGGATCAGGATGACTCGCGGAGGAATTGAGCGGGGCCAGCTGCACCGGAAAGTACTGGCTGCCCTGGCCGGTAGAAGCCGAGACGAACGGCGTGGCGAAGAGCGGCGGAGTGGGACTGGTATAGGTGGTGCCGTAGGGCGCGTTCGCGGCGAGAACTCCGATGGTGAGAGCTTCGATTGCGGTGTAGAACGTGCCGAAGCCGGCGCGCAGGCTAGTTTGGCCGGGACCTCCGAGGATTTTTCCGAGGAGCGAATCCGAATTAGCGCTGGGTGAGTAGACGAGGCCGATACGCGGTGCGAAGTCCTTGTTGCCGGGCGGCGCAAGAGTGCGCGAAACTCCGGGATCGGTGGGGAAAAGAATTCCAGCGGGCGCGGTGGGAAAAACCACGGATTGCTTTCCCGGCTCGAGGACCGCGAGCTGATTGTATTTTTCGTACCAGGGCTCGATGCGGTCCCAGCGCAAGCCGTAATTCAGCGTTAGGTTCGGCCGCAGGCGCCAACTGTCCTGGGCGTAGAGACCCAGATACTTGTTGCGTCCGTAAAAAGGCTGGAGCTGACTTTGGTTGTATTGGGTGGGAGCTCCGAGCAGGAAGTCGGTGAAATCAGATCCGCTCTGACTGCCGAAGAACAGGAAGCTGCCGTTGAACTGGGCGATGGTGCGAGTGTTGACTTGATCGAAATGAAATTCTGCGCCGACCTTGACGGTGTGACTGCCGACGACCTTAGAGAAATTATCGAGCCACTGGTAGGTGTTGTTGGTCTGATGCAGTTCATTGGTGTTGGTTCCGATGGAGTAGTTATTGAAGGCGACGTTCTCCACGCCTTCGGTTTGCGGCGAGAGAGGCACGATGCCCGGAGTATTGGGCCCGATCTCAAAGCCCTGCGAGGCGAGGCTGACGCCCAATCCGCCTTGCGGACGGCCCAGGTCATTGGAATCGCGCAGGTAGCTGAAGCGGAATTCGTTGACCGCGGTCGTGCTCAGAGTCTTGGTGTTGCCGAGGTTGAGTAGTTGGGCTCGGCCGAGATTGAGTGCGTTGAAGCCGGGAACGTTCGCTCCGCCTTGAGCTGTGGGATAGGGATTGTTCTGCGAGAAGTCGTCGAGGAAATAGTAGGCCGAGAACAGACCCCAAGACGTATTGGCATCGAGGCGGAGCGCGCCTTTGTCGTCGTTGAGAGTCTGGTTGTTGATGGAGGTTGAAAACTGACTATTTGGAAGATTGGGCGCGGGAATATATTGCAACAGATGCTGCGCTGGAGCCGACCATGCCATCTGAGGAAAGGCTGCGTTGGGGAAAACACACTGCGAGGAACTGGTGCATGCGCTGGGGTACGTTGGGCAACCTGTGGTAGGACAGGTTCCATTGGCGGGAGGTTGGGTCTCGCCCTGCGTAAAGTAATAGGGTTCTCCGAGCGTGACTGTGTAGGGAAACTGTTGTGTGAGCTGGTGGGCTAATCCGCCGGGTGAGCCAGTTACAGTAGTAGGAATCGTTATTTGCTGGGGCACTCCATTGATGTTGACGGAAGTTACCGTGACTAATGTGCTTGCCAAGTCTGACAGATTGCCAGACCTGTCTTGTGCGGAGGGTACGGAAATCAATCCGGTGCCCACGCCCTGAATCTGGCGCGTGCCTTGATAGTCGGAGTAGAAGAAGATCTTGTTTCGCGTGACTGGACCGCCGAGCGTACCGCCGAACTGGTTCTGGTCGAAGGAGCCGCGCGTGGGAGAGAAGTAATTGCGCGCATCCAGATTCGTGTTGCGCAGAAATTCAAAGACATCGCCGTGAAATGCATTGCCGCCCGACTTGGTGATGACGTTGATCTGTCCCCCGCTATACTCGCCGTACTCCGCGTCGAAGTTGTTGGTGAGAATCCGGAACTCGGCAATGGAATCGAGATTGGGAATGATGGCGGTACCCATGTTGACGTCTTCTTCCACGTCGCTGCCATTCACCATGAAGCTGTTGGCGAACTCGCGCTGCCCGTTGATGGAAACGGTGCCGGGGTTCAAGTCTCCCGAGGGGGAGAAGGCGCTGGCGCCCACATCCTGAACCGTGCTGGAGGTGACGGAGGTGGCGGGAGCGACACCGGCCTGGAGGGCGAGAAGATCGGTATAGCTGCGGCCATTTAGAGGAACTTCGGTCATGGTGGAGGCGGAGATGACCTCACCCATTTGGGAGCTGGAAGTTTCGACGTGGGCGGCGTTATCGCTGACCGTGATGGCGTCGTTTCGTTCGCCTACTTGCAGAACGACATCCAGCAGAAAGGCGTTGTTGGCGTCGAGCGTGATTCCGGTGCGGCGGTAGGCTTTGAAGCCGGAATGGTTTACTTCGAGAACATACTGGCCGACAGGGAGGACTGGGAAGGTGTAAGTACCTCGTGCGTCGGCCGCAGCGGATTGCCGCACACCGGTGCCGGTATTGACCAAAGTGACAGAGGCGTTGGCAATCGCGGCACCGGACTGATCTTTGATTGTGCCTGAGATGCTGCCGCCCACGCCCGCGAAGGCCGTCCCCAGTAAACAGAGGGGCAGGAATAAGCGGCCCAGCGGCATTCTGGAAAAGCTCTGCATAGTTTTGAGTCGAGAGCGTAATGAGGCCCCAACGCAAGTCAATGCTAGTTGCAATTGAGTCGCATCTAAAGATAGGCTAAGAGTTGGCTGGGGCATGAACGTAAAAGTAGTGAGATGCGCCGCTAGTTGCCACTGGGTCGCATCTAGAGGTATCTTGATAATCATGCCGGAGAGGGCTTGCTCTGTCCAGTTCCGGCGGAAGATTCCGTCGCAGCGTGGTTGCGACTAGTTGCGACAAGTCGAGGAGCGGTCCTATGCCACTACCCCAAACCGAGATGCCAGGCCGGCTGCAGGCTCACTTTGCCGATCGCGGAATCCGCATGACCCAGCAGCGGCGGGCGATTCTAAAGGTGATGGAAACCGCGACCAAACATCTGGATGCAGCGCAACTCTTGCGCAAAGCGCAGCGACTGGATGCCAGTGTCGATCGCAGCACGGTGTACCGGACGCTGCAACTGCTGAAGCGGCATGGGTTGATCGACGAACTCGACCTGATGCACATCCACGGCGAAGGGCACTACTACGAGCGCAAACTGAACCGGGACCACATCCACATGGCGTGCCTGCGTTGCGGGAAGATCATGGAATTCGTCAGCGATATTTTCGAGAAGCTGAAGGGGCAGGTGGAAAAAGATTGCCGGTTCCGGATTGTGGTCTCGCGATTGGAGATTGGCGGGTACTGCGCGGCATGCTCGAAGTAGGAGAGCCGGGCATCGTCGACGGTAAGGCCATAAAAAAAGCGCCCTGGACTTTTCAGTCAAGGACGCCTCGGCAGCCCTCCCCCAGAACTGCCAAACCACGAAATGGATATTAATGAACTGCTGATTTGGTGTAAACGTCACTTTGGTAATGAGGTTCTGCCCGATGCGGAACGGTTGCTGAATCAAAACAGTTATCGCAGCGCTGAAGCGCCGCGCCGCCCAAAATCGCAATTCCTCCGCGGACGCTTAGGGAATCATTTCTGCTTGTGCCAGGTCTGGCCGTTGTCCGCCGTGGTCCAGATCTCTTGGTTGGACGTGGCTACGGTTCCGTGCTGCGGGTCAGCGAACTGAATGCTGGTAATGTCACCGGTGAGAATCGTCCCGGCAGCGGAAGCCAGCACAAGCGTCCAGTGATTGCCGCTATCGACGCTGTGATACAGCGCGCCAGCGGAACCACCGGCCCAGACTTCGAGTCCGGCGGCCGCTACGGCGCGAAATACCGGGCTGGAGTTCGGCGACGCTTTGTCCTGCTGCTTCTTCATGGCTTGATTCGAGGCTGTTTGGTTTACCGCTGCTTGATCCGCCATGTCTGGAGCAGCCTTGTATCGACTCGCCACGGTGGTGCTTTCTACCGTCGTAGAGGTGACGCTGGAAGTGAAATTCGCGCTCGGACTTATATCCTCCCAAGTCTTGCCGGCATCGAACGAGCGCTGCAACGTGCCCGCGGAACTGATCGCCCAGCGGGGTGACGCGCGAAGCAGAAGAGCGGGTGAGGTTTGCAGAGGAATGCTGGGAGAAGCCAGCGGAGCGGAAGCTGGACCCGCAGCTTGTGCGGGCACGGGATTCTTGGACTTCGCGACTGCGTCCAGATTGGCAACGTTGCGGCCATTTAACGGCAGTTGCTTCTGATTCTGGATGAACTGGTCCTGAGTCTGGGCGAGTGAAGCGGTTTCCGTGTTGATCTGTGGCGCTTCCGATTGCACTTCGACCACCTCATTATTTGCGCCGGAGACCATCACTTCCTGGGTAGACGCGGGGGGTGGGCTCTGCGGCTTACCGGGAGTGGGGTTCTGTGCCGCTGATGCCGTGGCAGTGTCGGCGCGGGGAGCGGCGTTGAGGCCGGGACCAGCACCGGAACCAATTCCTGCGGACGTTCCGCCGAGCGTTCCTCCAACCCCGCCTGCGGAGCCTGCACGTCTCATGGGCTGGACTGCGGTGAACCTGGCGCCGGGCGGGGTAACTTCGCGCTCGGCCAACCTGCTCTGGGGGAACGGCGCAGCCGATAAGTCTTTCCGCATCCTCTGCGTTGCTTTGGGAACAGCTTGCTGCGAAGCCGAAGCCTGCGGGACCGGAGCATTTTGCGCCGTGGTATCCGCCGCTGCATAGCGGTGCATAGAGTTGGAGGCCACGATCTTTTCCTGGTGATCCCGCATGTATTGCAGAACGCCGATCGAAGTCACTGCCACGATTCCGGCAGCGACGACTCCCCAACGAAGAACGGGCCAGCTTAACCAGGTGATTCGACCGCCGGACGGTGCGGGCGTCGCGAGGGTTTCAGTCGCAGGCAGAGCGAGCATGACTACATCGCGGCAATCCCCGCACCGGGCCAGGTGCTCGACTATGCGGTCGCGCTCGCGACCAACGAGAGCATGCTCGGCGAACGCAGTGAGGAGATCGGCCTCGGGATGCGATTCCGCGGGCGGTGACTGCAACCCTTTCAGCACGATTTTTGGCACGTCCTGCATTTGTAGCTTCTAACTTCTCGGTGTTAGCTCTTACTCGTAAATCTTTTAGGTCTTAGCTCTTGGCGCCACCTTTTGCGGAAGAGGTAAAGTGTCCTTCCTCTCTAAGAACGCTGCCGGGGACGATTCTTGCGCCAGGCTGCGGCGAATATCCAGCCGCAGGTCGCGCACGTCCACTTCTAAAGCTTCTTCGGCCTGGCGGCGGGCCATGCCTTGCTGGATCATGCCCGCCAGGATTTTCTTGCGCAACGACTTGGCCAGTTTGTCGACCTTGCGGCTAATGGTGGACTCGTGCACGCCCAGCATGCGAGCGATTTCAGCCAGGGTGCGTCCGTCGAGATAATACGCCGCCAGCACCATGCGGTCTTCGGCGGAGAGCGCGACCAGAGCGGCATGGGCGGCAGATTCAAGGCGCGAATCCGCGGACGTAACCGGCTCGGGCTGCGGCGCGGGGAACTGGGAACCGTCTTCACTTTCTTCGTCGAGACTGACCAGGCGCTTGGTGCGGCGGTAGCGATTGACAAATTCCTGCGCGAGGACGGTGCGAAGCCAGCCTTCGAGCGATCCGCGGCCGGTGAAGGAGGCTAGCTTCGAAACACGTTCGCCGTCGCGCGTGGTGGTTCCGTAGAGCTCGGCGTAGAGAGTGTCGGCAAGATCGCGGGCGGCGGAATCTTCGCGAGCGATGCGCAGGGCCGATAGGTAAAGCTTTTCGCGGTAGCGCGTGAGGAAGATTTCCCAGGCGGAATTGTGGCCGGCGGCGCAGGCCTGAGCGAGGGCGAGTTCTTCGACGCGCAGGGTCAGCAGAAAAGTACGGGCCTCGGCTTGAGTGGCTTCGGCGGGAAGATACTTCGCGCCCACGTCACAGAGGATCGCGGCAAAAGATTCGCGAGAGAGACCGACCTTGTCGCATCCGCCAGCGGCATGCAGCTCCGCCAGGAGATCGGTGACAGCCGATTGGACTGGAGCGGAGATCGGTTTCGAAGCGCGCATGCAGAAGAGAAGAGAGTACGACGAGCACCGCTTCCGATACTACTAATTCCTTAGACGCTTGCAATGTTAATTTTCGCCGCAAGGCTCGACCATTATTTCGTTCTCACGGGGAGTCGCGATGGGCGATGCGTCCCGTGGAGCTGGCACCACAGCCTCCTGGGACCGGGGCGCACCGCCCGGCGTGGGGAGGGGGAGCTATGCGTCCGAGATTATTTGTGACGGTGACGGCGTTGGCGATCATGGCCGGAATGGTTTGCTTGAACCTGAACCAGCGGTCGGTTCATGCCGGGGAGCAGCCTTCTGCCTCGGGATACAAGGTGCTGGAGCCGATCCGGCACGGAAGTTTGACGGTGTTCCCCGTGGTTGCGCCCAAGACTTATGCCACTAGCGAGTTTCTCACGCTGGATGAGGGATTGCGATCAGGTGAGGTAGTTGTGGCGGAATATGGAAATGTTCTTGGGCTCATGCGGCGGCGCCCTTTACCCGCGGTGCAGCGCGAGAGCGCGGAGGTGAACCGGCTGGTGCTGATCAACAACTCGAAGCGCCCGCTGCTGCTGCTGGCGGGCGAGATTGTTACTGGAGGCAAGCAGGACCGGGTGATCGGGAAAGATCGCATCGTTCCGGCGGAAAGCGATCCCGTGGATCTGAGCGTGTTCTGCGTGGAGCCGGGGCGCTGGGTCGCGACCAGCGAGCACTTCGGAACGTCGGGCGCGACGTACGGAAGCGGGATTGGAGCTGGCAGCGGCGGCGGCACACTCATGGCGCAACCCTCGGTGCGTGCGAAAGCCATGGGAGATAAAGATCAGAACCAGGTTTGGGCGGAGGTGAGGAAGCAGCAGCAGGCGATGGAAACGGTTGAGGTAACGGCAGCGGCTCCGCAAGTGGAGACAGATGCGATCCGCTCCACCAGTTCGTATGCCGTCGTGATGGAGAACAAAGATGTGAAGGAGAAGGTGGACGAAATTGCCAAGCCCATCGAGCAGAACTATCAGAGCCTGATTAAGCAATTGCGCGACCGTAAAGCGGTCGGGGTAGTGGTCGCGGTGAACGGGCACATCATCTGGGCCGATGTTTTTGCCAGCACGGAGCTGCTGGAGAAATACTGGCCGAAGCTGGTGCGCTCGTATGCGTCAGAGGCGGTAGTGACGCGGGCGAAAGGTGCAGAGGCGAGCCTGGCACAAGCGGAAGCATTTCTGGGAGACATGGAAGGACGCAGGGAAACGATTGAGAGCGAACCGGGAGTCTATCGTCACACGGAGGTGAACGGCGATGGGTTCAAAGCGTTCGCACTGACCTCGTTGCTGCCGAAGACTGGGTTCGATGTACACGTGGCCAAGATGGCGGAGTGAGAGCAGTGTCCAGTGGTCAGTGGTCAGTGGTCAGAAAGACTGGCACGATCACTGGCCACTGACCAACGACGTTTGATACCAATTTCGCCAAGCCGTGGAGTCGTTGGGAAGATGTTGCTTGGTGATGGCGGCCAGGGCTTGAAACGCAAGGGCCTGGGTCTGAGCATCGAGTACGGGATCGCTCGTGTAGCTGATCAGTCGCGGGACGGCGATGAGTCGCTGATCGTGGCTCAACATGGCGGACTGCGCCAGACTGCAAGCAGCGTGCTCTCGCACCATCGCGGATGGATCGTTGTGCATCGCGTCGAGCAGGGGCGCGATGGTTGCGGTGGTTCCCACCAGAGCCAGACCTTCGACGGCCCAACGGCGCGCGTCTTCGTTATTGTTATTGTTGCTGTTCCGATCTCTGTCTCTGGCGGAATCTTTGCCGGAATCGTTCAAGTGTGACGACAACACTTGGACCACGCGATCGGTTTCAACTCCGCGGTTTCCCAGCAAACCCAGACTCCACAAAGCCCAAATTTTTCGCGCATGATTGCGGGAGTCGGCCTGACGCTCGAGAGCGTCGACGCTGGACTGGCTCTTGGGGAGTCCGTAGGCCGCGAGTTGCACCTCGACGGCGGAAGCGCGCAGGCGCTGGTCGCTGGAGTTGAGTGCGACCGTGGTAAGGTCGCCGAGCTGGGAATCCCACTGGAGCTGGCCGCGCCAGGCATCGATGCGGGCTTCTATCTGGGCTTCGATCTGATCTTCACTACCACCACTCTGGGCTCTGGCCCCATCGGAGCGGCTCACGGCGCGCTCAAGGAGGATCTCAGCTTGCTTCTGCGGGTTCTGGCGATCGAGATCGCGATCGGAAAACGTTGCGGCGGACGATACCGAAGACTTGTTTTGCAGCGCTGATGTTCTGCTGATTTTCCCCCACAGCGCGACCGGGCCTCCGAAACTAGAGACCAGCAGCGCGAGACCCACTCCCACCGTCATTGCGATGGAGTGAAGCAGGCGCAAGTTACGGGACGGGAGGCCTTGCTCCGGCGGGTCCTGCTCTGGAAGCTGTTGCTCCGGCCGGCTTGGTCGATATACGTCCATAGGCAAAGTTTAGGGATGACCCGGAATGGGGTAAAGTTACTTCGGGACCCCGCCCAGTGAGGTTAGATGCAAGATCGCGGCCACCTTTGGCCGGAAATTGGCATCGGAGTACAACGCCGCGGGCCCAGAAAGCTCGCGGAGGAAATCATGTTTACGAAAAGAAAGTCCATGCGCCGGTGGTTGCCCGCGTCGCTCATTGTGCTGGTTGCGGTGGCATTAACTGCCGCTGGACCAGCTGCGGCTGAATCTGGTTACAAGGTCGTAACCACTTACAAGATAGGCGGCGAAGGCGGCTGGGATTATTTGACCGCCGACGCGGCCGCGCGCCGTCTTTATATCTCGCGGGCGACTCACGTCATCGTGCTGGATCTGGATTCGGGTAAAACGGTCGGCGAAATTGCGGACACACCGGGGGTTCACGGCATTGCGCTTGCGCCGGAATTGGGGCGCGGATTCGTCAGCAACGGGCGCGAAGGCACGGTGAGCATTTTTGATCTGAAAACGCTGGCCACCATCAGTAAGGTAAAGGTGGGCGAGAATCCGGATGCGATCCTCTACGATCCGGCGACCAAACGGGTTTTCACGTTTAACGGACGCAGCCAGGACGCGACCGCGCTCGACGCTGCGAAGGGCACGGTTCTGGGCACAATCAAACTGGATGGCAAGCCCGAGTTCGCAGCCAGCGATGGCAAGGGCGAGATTTTTGCCAACATCGAAGACAAAAGCGAGTTGGTGGCGATCGATCCCAGCAAACTTGAGGTGCGGTCGAAGTGGCCGCTCGCGCCTTGCGAATCGCCCACAGGATTGTCGATGGACCGGAAGAACCGTCGGCTGTTTGTAGGATGCGATAACAAGATGATGGCCGTGGTGAATGCGGATACGGGCAAGGTGGTGGCCACTCCGGCCACGGGCGATGGCGTGGACGCGACCGCATTCGACGACGAAACCGGACTGGCCTTTGCTTCGGCTGGCGAAGGTGTGCTGACGGTGGTACGCGAGCAGTCGCCGGACAAATTCAGCGTGGCGGAAAATGTTCCGACGCAGAAGGGCGCGCGCACTCTGGCCCTCGATTCGAAGACGCACAAAGTATTTGTGGTGACGGCAAAGTTCGGACCGGTGCCGGCGGCGACGCCGGACAATCCACATGCGCGTCCCAGCATCTTGCCCGACAGCTTTGTAGTTCTGGTGGTTAGCCGTTAGCCGTTAGTCGTTAGAAAATGAAACGCTTTCTAAATTCATGGCGAGCCGCGATTGGGATTGGACTGGCGATTGCCCTGATGCAGGGCAGCGCGGTGCAAACCTGCGCGGCTTATTCCGTGCTCACCCACGAAGAAATCGTAGACTTGGCCTGGAAGGACAATCTGCTGCCCCTGCTGAAGAAGCGCTTCCCCGCCGCTACCGACGATGACTTGAAGAAGGCGCACGCGTTTGCTTACGGCGGATCGCTGGTGCAGGACATGGGCTATTATCCGCTGGGCAGCAAGTATTTCAGCGATCTGACGCATTACGTCCGCAGCGGCGACTTCGTCGCCAACCTGCTCAAGGAAGCGTCTGACGTCGACGAATATGCATTTGCGCTGGGCGCTCTGGCGCACTATTCCGCCGACAACTGCGGACATCCCACGATCAATCAGGTGGTCGCCATCGAATTCCCCAAGCTGCAAAGGAAATTCGGGAAAGAGGTGACCTATGAGGACAATCCCAAGGACCACATCCGCACGGAGTTTGGCTTCGATGTAACTCAGGTCGCGAAGAACCGCTACACTTCCGACGCCTATCACGACTTCATCGGCTTTCAGATTTCGAAGCCGGTGCTGGAGCGGGCGTTTCTGGATACGTACAACATCCCGCTGAGCACCATAATCACGAACGAAGATCTGTCCATCGGCACCTTCCGGCGTGCGATCGGCACTATAATCCCGGAAATGACCCGCGTGGCGCTGATTGCGCGCCGCAAGGAGATCGTGGCCGAAACGCCGAACTTCCGCGAACGCCAGTTCCGCTATTACCTGTCACGCACGAATTATCAAAAAGAATGGGGCCGGACCTATCAACGTCCCAGCTTCGGAACGCGTGTGCTGGCGTTCTTTCTCAAGCTCGTGCCCAAGGTGGGACCGTTCAAGGCGCTGGATTTCAAGATTCCTACCAAGCAAACGGAAGATCTTTACATCGCCAGCGTAGACCGCACCATGGAGAACTACAACAAGCTCCTCCACGAGGCAAGTGCCGGAACGGTTCAACTGGCGAACACCGACTTTGACACCGGTCATGAGACACAGGCCGGGGAGTACGCTCTGACCGACAGCACTTATGCGCACCTGCTCGACCAGTTGGCTGGGCGCAACTTCGACCAGATCACGCCCGATTTGCGGGCCAATATCTTACAGTTCTACTCCGACCCGAGCGCGCCGATTGCAACCAAGAAAAAGCCGGCAGACTGGAAGAAGACGGAAGACGAACTGGGCAAGCTTCGCGCGCTGCCGGACTCTCCAGCGACGGGAAGCAAAGCAACCTCGGAAAATCCGCCCGGAGGCCCAGAGCCCGCTGAATTCTCTCGGGAAGATCCCGTATTGAGTGGCGCTCGGCACTGAGCAGCTTTCGTGAGGCTTACCGCATGGCGGCAGGGATTACGCCGTTCTTGAACATTTCAAACCACATCTGCGCGTCGGCTGCGCCATAGATTTCCAGCTCGCGGATGACCTCGCGAGCGAACTCAACGCTCCCCAGTCCGCTCGCGGTGATGATCTTGTGATCGGTCACGGCTAATTCATCCACGTAGAAATGCTCGTCTTCATAATCCGGAACCATCTTCTTCAAATAACTCTTCGCATTGCTGGTGTGACGAACTCCGGGCGTGAGCCCCGCTCGAGCAATTTCCAGCGTCGCTGCGCACAGCGCGCCGATCAGGACGTTCTCCGCATGCAGAGTCCGGAGAACTTCGTCGATCTTCACATCTCGTCCTTCTTCCCACCGGTTTCCACCCGGCAGGATGAAAATTGCGGTTTGGCGAAGGTCGATGGCATCGATAGCGACATCCGGCAGTATCTTCAGGCCTCCCATGGTAACGAGGGTTGCGCGCGAATGTCCCGCAGTGAGAACTTCGTACTTGCCGGATTTCCGGATCTCGCACAAAGCCAGCGCCGGTTCCCAATCCGCCAGCCCGTCGAATACAAAGAGATACGCATTTCGTTTCATGATTGCCTCAGGTTGAACTGAGAAGAAAACCCGTGGAACCAATTTACGCGAAGTGGGCCCGCTCACGAAGTTGAGGCCGGAACGACCGTTCGGTTGTCAAATCGCCAACCTGCCGTGTATCATCGCACAACTTTATCGACCTGCGGAGCCAGCTTTTAGTCGGCGTTCTGACTGCGCCGGGATTCTTGAGGATTCTAGACAATGACGGTTGTGGACGAGAAGTTTTTCCGGGCAAGGGTCACCAAGCGGGCGGAGTTCGCACCCGATCTGTGGATGATGCGCATCCAGCCCGGAGGAGAGTTCACGTTTGTTCCGGGACAATACGCGACCTTGGGCGCGGAGCACGACGGCAAGCGGACGGAGCGGCCGTACTCGATCGTCTCGGCTCCTTATGAAGATGAATTGGAGTTTTTCTTCGAACTGGTGCCGGAAGGGGCGCTCACGCCGCAGCTTTACAAGTTGCAACCGGGCGATGAATTGCTGATGCGGAAAGTGCCGAAGGGAAAATGCACGCTCGACACGGAAAGCGGAAGGAAGAACCATTTGCTGGTTTCGACCGTCACCGGTGTGGCGCCGTTTGTCAGTTTCGTGCGCCAGATGTCCAAAGACTGGAAAGAAGGACGCTTCGATGGCAGCCACCAGTTGTATCTGCTGAACGGCGCCAGCCGTCCGTGGGAGTTCGGCTACAAAGAGGAATTGACGCGCTTCGACACGGAATTGCCCTGGTTCAAATACGTGCCCACCGTGAGCCGGCCCTGGGACCATGCAGACTGGCCGGGCGAGATTGGGCGCGCCGACGACGTGTTGCGCAAGTATGCCGACCACTGGGAACTCGACGCGACGAATACAACCGCGTACTTGTGCGGGCATCCGGACATGATCGCGAACAGCAAAGCGATTCTGAAGCGGCGCGGATTCCTCGACAGGACCGGAGTTAAGGAAGAGGTCTACTGGATTCCGGCGAAGTAGTGCCGAGTACCCAGTACCTAGTACCGAGTTGAGAAAGACGCTGCTAAACGCCTATGGTTGCGCTTCGGCGCTCGAGCAGGAGCACATCTCTCCAGGTCCCGCCCAGTTTGCCGATGCGTTGCCTCACTCCGACTTCGCGGAATCCGCAGGATTTGTGCAGCGCGACGCTGGCGGCGTTCTCGCGGAAGATTCCGGCTTGCAGCGTCCAAATGCCGTGAAGCTCGGATTCTGCGATCAATGCTTGCAGGAGCGATTTGCCAACGCCTGTTCCCCGCGCCGCAGCGGCGACGTAGACGGAGACTTCCGCAACTCCAGAGTAGACTCGGCGGCCGGAAACTGGGCTGAGCGCGGCCCAGCCGAGGACTTGTTCTTCTTTTCGAGCGATCAGCCGGCAGTCCTGGCGATGGTTGCTGTCCCACTTTTCCCAGTCTGGAAGTTCGGATTCGAAAGTTGCGTTGCCGGTGGCGATGCCTTCGCGATAGATCTCGCGAACGGCGGGCCAGTTTTCTGGCTGCATGGGCAGGATCGGATAGTCCATCGGCGTGCGCGGTCTAGCTTTCAGCGGGCGCAAAGAAAACCAACACTGCGAGTTCTTCCGCGATGTCGTAAAAGTGGTGCGCGACTTCGGCGGCTACAAACATCACACTGCCCGCGGAAACTTCCTGGTCTTCGTTGTCGATTTTGAAGCGGGCGCGGCCGCGGACCACGTAGTACATTTCATCTTCGTGATGCGGCCGCTGCAGGTCAGTGCCTCCGGCGGGCAGGACGTAGAGGCCGGCGCTCATCGACGGCACACGCAGGAACTCGCGGTATAACTTGCCGCTCTGGGCGCGTTGCTGGTCGATCTCGAGAAGCTTGGCGAGGAAAGCGTTCACGCGAAGATGCCTCCGAAAATGAGGTCGGTAAATTGTGGAATCAGGTTCTGGGCCTGCAGTTCACCCTCCGGCTTGTACCATTGATAAATCCAGTTGATCATTCCCAGCAGGGCGAAGGCGGCGGCGCGCGGGCTGACTTTGCTTTTTGCTTGGTGAGAATGATGAAGTTTGTTGTGATTTTCTTTCTGAGTTCCCCTCTGAGCTTTTTCTTGAACTTCGGCCATCAGGCTTTCAAGGAAGTGGATGTAGTCCTTTTTGCGGGAGTTGATGCGCTTGCGCAGTGCGGGCGGCAGGGGATGGTTTTCGTGGAGCATCACCGTAATCTCGCGGTCGCGCGGACTGAGCACGACTTCAATGTGCAGCCGGATGAGGGCGCGCAGCCGCTCTTCGGGATCGGCAATGCCGCGGACGGGATTGAGCACGCGTTCCTGGGTAATCTCCATGGCGTGGTTCATGATCTCGTAGAGGATTTCGTCCTTGCTCTGGAAGTGGTGATAGAGGCCGCCCTTGCTCAGCTTGAGCGAGGCGGCGACATCGTTCATGGAAGTGGCGTCGTAACCCCGTTGCTGGAACAGGCGTGCGGCGGTGCGCAAGATTTCCTGCCGGGAGTCGACTACAGTCTCACGGGCCATCGGGTGACATGGTAAACAGTTGCGGGGAGGAATGCCAATTGGTATACGTGCCAGAGCTTGTATCCTTGAACTGAACAGTTGACTAACTACTGATATCCCGTAGTATCATGAAACTGGAATTTGAGTGGGATAAGGCCAAAGCCAAAGCTAACTTCCGCAGACATGGCGTGAGCTTCGATTTGGCAAAGACCGTGTTCAAAGATCCGTTCGCCATCGAACGCCTCGATGACCGGGAGCAGTATGACGAAGAGCGTTTCGTGATCATCGGCGTGGCTGAGGGCAAAGTCGTGTTGTTTGTAGCCTATACCGAACGCCAGGAACGCATCCGCATCATTTCAGCCCGAAGGGCGACGCAATATGAGCAAGACGACTACTTCCAGCAAAACGCTTAGGCCCATGACCTCCGAGGCTGTCGAGGCGGCCGCCCGTGCCGACCGCGACGCGCAACCGCTGACTGCCACCGATCTTAAGCGGATGAAGCGAACGCCACAGGCGAAAATCATTCGCCGCGCTTTGGCGTTGACGCAAGAGGAATTCGCGGTCCGCTACCACATTCCCCTCGGCACTCTCCGGGACTGGGAGCAAGGCCGCGCGCAGCCGGACCGGCCGACCCAGGCTTATTTGAAGATCATCGCCTGCGAGCCGGAGCGCGTCGAGCGGTTGTTGAATCCAAGGATGTACTGACCGCGAAGATTCTCACTTGACATGGCCACGAGCCTCCGATAGCATACTCAAACCGACCGACCGGTCGGTATGCCTAAAGGAGCTTCCCCGGTGGCCACAATCTTCTACGAGCACGACGCCAATCCCAACACCCTAAAGGGCAAGACCATCGCCATCCTGGGCTACGGCAGCCAGGGACACGCGCAGGCGCAGAACTTGCGCGACAGCGGCCACAAGGTAATCGTGGGGCTCGATCCCACTCGCCCCAGCGCGCAGCAAGCCCGCGCCGACGGCATGGTCGTGGTGGCTCCGGATGAGGCCGCCAAGCGCGCCGACTGGATTCATGTGCTCACGCCCGATGAGACTCAGGCCTCAGTCTACGAGCAGTACGTTAAGCCTTTCCTGCATCCGGGAAAGATTCTCGGGTTCTCGCACGGCTTCAGCATTCATTTCAAGACCATCGTCCCGCCCAGTGATGTGGACGTGGTGATGATCGCGCCCAAGAGTCCGGGGCACTTGCTGCGGCGCGTCTACGCCGAAGGGCGTGGGGTGCCGTCGCTGATCGCAATTCAGCAGGACTCCAGCCAGCGAGCTCACGAATATGCGCTGGCTTACGCGCACGGGATTGGCTCCACTCGCGCGGGCGTGCTGCAGACCACATTCAAGGAAGAGACCGAGAGTGATTTGTTCGGCGAGCAGGCGGTGCTGTGCGGGGGTTTGACGTCGCTGATCAAGAAGGGATTCGAGACGCTGGTGGAGGCAGGCTACGCGCCGGAAATCGCTTACTTCGAGTGCCTGCACGAGATGAAGCTCATCGTTGACCTGATCTACGAAGGCGGCCTGAGCCGGATGCGGCATTCGATTTCGAACACCGCCGAGTACGGCGACCTGACACGCGGCGAAAAAGTTGTCGGCGATGCGACGCGGACGGCAATGAAGAAGACTCTCTCCGACATTCAGGACGGAACGTTCGCGCGCGAGTGGATCAAAGAAAACAAAGACGGCGGCTATCTCTTCACCGAATTGCGCGAGAGAGAACAGCAGCATCCCATCGAGATCGTGGGTGCGCAACTGCGCGGCATGATGAGCTGGCTGCCCGGCAGAGAAGCAAAGAAGCCAGCGGAAGCGCCGAAGCCACAACCTAAACAGGTGGTGAATGCTTAAGGGCGCCGAAATCGTTCTGCGGTGCGTGCGCGCCGAAGGGGTGGACCTGGTGTTTGGGTATCCCGGTGGCGCGATCATGCCGTTGTACGACGCGCTGGAAGGCAGCGGCATCCGGCATGTGCTGACGCGGCACGAGCAAGGCGCGGTGTTTGCCGCGGAAGGCGTGGCGCGGGCTACGGGAAAAGTTGGGGTCGCGATCGCCACCAGCGGACCGGGGGCGACCAACCTGGTGACCGGCATCGCTGACGCCAAGATGGATTCCGTCCCTCTGGTGTGCATCACGGGGCAGGTACGCAGCGCACTGATTGGAAGCGATGCGTTTCAGGAAACTGACGTTTTCGGGGTGACGCTTTCGCTCACCAAGTGGAGCCGGCTGGTTCGCACCATCGATGAAATTCCGGAAGTGATCGCGGAAGGTTTCTACTGGGCGCGCAGCGGACGGCCGGGCCCGGTGGTGATCGACATCCCCACCGACATACTGAAGGCGAAGAAAGAATTCTCCGGACCGGTAAAGTTCACTCCGCACGCCCGGCCCGCCGACGCGAACGCGGAAGGCGCTTTCAGCGACACGATTGTCGCTTTGCTGCAGCGGTCAAACCGGCCGGTGGCGCTGGTGGGCGCCGGGGCAAAACTTTCGGGAGCGATTCCGGAACTGCGGCGGCTGCTCGACGATTTGAATATTCCCACGTTTGCCACAGTACACGGATTGGGCGCGGTTCCACCGCAATCGCCGTATTACCTGGGCATGGTGGGCATGCACGGGACGCGCGCCGCCAACCACGCGCTGCACGAGACTGATTTGCTGCTGGTTTTCGGAGCGCGTCTGGATGATCGCGTGACCGGCGATCCCACGCGCTTTGCACCTCACGCCAAGATCGTCCACTTTGAAATTGATCCCGCGCAGCTTGACCGGGTGCGAGCCTGCGAGTTGCCGGTAATCGGAAATCTCGCCGACACCATTCCGGCGCTGCACGCCGAGCTGCGCCATGCTTCCCTGCCTGATTGGAGCGGCTGGCGCGCGGTGGCCTGCGGACCCGAGCGCGCGGAGCTTGATCCGCGAGGACTGGCGCAGCCGACGATCCGCTTCCTCGATGAACTCTTCAGCCGCCTGCCGCAGGACAACGTAGTGATTGCAGACGTGGGCCAGCACCAGATGTGGGCGGCACAGCGTTACCGTTCTTCGTCGCCGCGCGGCTTCATTACTTCGGGCGGCCTGGGGGCGATGGGTTTCGCCCTGCCCGCCGCGGTGGGCGTGCAACTGGCAAAGCCAGAGACGTGCGTGCTCTGCGTTTCCGGCGATGGCGGGTTCCAGATGAACATCCAGGAACTGGCTACGGTGCACCGGCTCGGCCTGCCCATAAAGATGGTGATCGTGGACAACAAATATCTGGGCATGGTGCGGCAGTGGCAGCAGCTCTTTTATGAGCGCAACTATGCCGAGACCGATCTCAGCGATAACCCGGACTTCGTCGAGATTGCGAAGGCTTACAAGATTCACGGATGGCGGCTGAACGAGGCCGCCATGATGCAGTATCCGGTCGCGGCCGAAACGGGAGATCTGATCGAGAATTTCCTGCGCTCGCCGCATGCGGAGTTGCTGGTGTTTGATTGTCATCCCGAAGCGAACGTTTATCCCATGGTTCCGGCGGGAGCGGCGCTTTCGGAGATGGTGTTTGAAGATAAGGGCATTGAGTAATTTGGTAATCGGGTAATTTTGTAATTTGAAAACCTGACGGATGCCATGGATTTTTAAATTACAAAATTACCAAATTACTCAATTACAAATTCTGTTTAAGGAAGCTAACATGCAGATCTTTCACATTCGCTATCGCAACGCGCAAGGCGCATTGATGCGCATCCTCAACGCGGTTTCCCGCAGAGGACTCGACCTTCCATCGGTGCACGCCGAGGCCGCCGGTGCCGACCACGCAGTCACTTTGCTGATCGAGGTCACGCATAAGCAGATCGGCCAGCTTTGCCGCGAGTGGTACGGTATCGTGGATGTGATCGACGTACGTTCCAGCGCGGCTTTCCAGGAGCAGGTGCAGGAGCATGGAGAAGCGGCGTGGGCGCCACTTCCGCCAGCTTCGGCGAGCCTCGCTGAGCAGTCCGCGCGCGCGGCCTTGGCTTAAGTTTTGGACTCAGGATCGAGAGTGTCAGCAGCGTGATGCCTCTGGGCGAGCGTCATGCGATTGGGGAACCTGCGGTTAGAGTGCGGTCTCCTGAAATCACTTTGACCGCGGGTTCCCCGTTTTTCGTTTGGCTGTCGAAAATAATCGACCGTCGCTCAAAGTACATTTTGCAATTGGGCGATTGCAAAAGCCGTCTTGCAAGATTTTCAATCACTCAATGACCCGATCACTCAATGGCTCAATTGTTGTAATCTTTCCCATGGGCCGTAATTGACCCCAAATATCATGGATCTCAAGCATCGCAGCCACGGAATCACCGACGGGCGCGACCGGGCCCCGGCGCGTGCCATGTTCAAAGCCATTGGTTTCACTGACGCCGACTTGCGCAAGCCGCTGATCGGCGTGGCCAACACCTGGATCGAAACCATGCCCTGCAACTTTCACCTGCGGCGGCTCTCCGCCAAAGTAAAGGAAGGCATTCGCGCCGCCGGCGGCACTCCCATGGAATTCAACACCATCGCCATTTCTGACGGCGAAACCATGGGCACCGAAGGCATGCGGGCATCGCTCGTGAGCCGCGAGTTGATTGCCGATTCCATTGAACTCGTCTGCCGCGGGCAATTGTTCGACGCGGTGGTGTGCGTTGTGGGCTGCGATAAGACGATTCCCGGCGCCGCGATGGCACTGGCGCGGATGGATCTTCCCGGTTTCGTGCTCTATGGCGGCACCATCGCGGCGGGCAGCTATCGCGGCAAGGACGTCACCATTCAGGATGTGTTCGAGGCGGTGGGCGCCAACGCGGCTGGAAAGATGACCGACCAGGAATTGCATGACTTGGAGAATGTGGCGTGTCCGGGCGCTGGCGCTTGCGGCGGCCAATACACGGCGAACACCATGTCGACCGTGATGGAGATGATCGGCCTTTCTCCCATGGGCTTTAACAGTGTGCCTGCGATGGATGCCGCGAAGGATCAGGTGGCCTTCGACTGCGGCCAGGTGACGCTGGGGTTGCTTAAGAAAGGAATACATCCGCGGCAGATTCTGACCCGCGATGCCTTTGAAAATGCCATCGCATCCGTGGCCGCGACCGGCGGATCCACCAATGCAGTTCTGCATCTGCTGGCCATCGCGCGGGAAGCCGACGTCGATCTGGAGATTGACGACTTCCAAACGGTGAGCGAGCGAACACCTCTGCTCGCCGATCTGAAACCCTCCGGGCGATTTGTAGCTGCGGATATGCACCGCGCCGGCGGCGTGCGCTTGCTGGCCCAGAGACTGCTGCGCGGAAATCATCTCCACCCTGCGGCGAAAACCGTGACCGGTCATTCCATTGAGGCCGAGAGCGAGAGCGCGATCGAAACTCCCGGCCAGGAAGTAATCGCGCCGTTGGACAAACCGCTGAAGAAAACCGGCGGGCTGGTCGTGCTGAAGGGAAATCTCGCGCCCGAGGGCTGTGTGGCCAAGATCAGCGGGCATGAGCGGTTGGAACAGCGCGGTCCGGCCCGCGTCTTTGAATCGGAAGAAGACGCCATGACCGCGGTCACCAGCAAGAAAATTAAGTCTGGCGATGTCGTCGTCATCCGCAACGAAGGCCCAAAAGGTGGACCCGGCATGCGCGAAATGTTGAGCGTCACCGGCGCCATTGTGGGCGAGGGATTGGGATCCTCGGTGGCGTTGTTAACCGACGGCCGTTTCAGCGGCGCTACCCATGGACTGATGGCCGGCCACGTCTCGCCGGAAGCCGCGCTGGGCGGACCGATCGCCGCCGTGCGCGATGGCGACATGATTCGCTTCGATATCCGCCAGCGCGTTTTGGAAGTTGAGATCAGCGACGAAGTTCTGCGCCAGCGCATGAAAGAATGGAAGCCGCCAAAGCCGCGCTATCCCACCGGAGTGTTCGCCAAGTATGCGGCGCTGGTCTCGTCAGCGTCTCAAGGAGCGATCACGCGGCCGCCGAAATAAAGTCTTTCCTCTGAATGGAACTGGAATTCCAGACAGGTAAGGGAGCGGCATTGGCCGCTCCCTTTGTTTTTCGGCAGGTTATTCCACAACACATCCCCGCCAATCATCCTTACTGCGCACAGCCGGGGCTAAACGCCGTGAGCACGTTGGCCACGGCCGAGATAGCGCAGTTATAGCCAGCGCCAGTCGAGTCGTAGGAGTTGTACTGTTGCGAAGCGGACTGGTTCGAATTGACGAAGGTGTTGTAGTCGAGCGTGTCGACATGCTGCCCGGCATTCTCGAGAAAACTCGAATAAGTGGTTTTGCCGGCCTGAATTGTTTCGGTGGTGAGCTGGTAAGTCTGCTTGGCCGTAGTGGTGACGCTCGTGTCGCCGTCGGAGAGCACCACCTCCGAGATGTCCACCGTCAGCGGGAAAGTGAAGACGTCATAGTTGACGACGCTCACTGCACCCGGCTGGGACACCACAATGTAGGAGGCAAGAGTGGTTTCTTGGGAGATATCCTGCACGTACTTGCTTGCGGTGATGTCGAAACTTTGGTCGCTGGAGAAGTTGACGGACTGCGAAATATTCGTAGTCACTTTGCCGTGCGAGGTGTTCACGTACCCCACAATCGCAAAGCTTCTCGCCGAGGTGACGTCCACCGTTCCCGTGATGGTAGTTGGCTGTACGTTGAGATTCTCCTTGACCACTGGAGATGGCCCCGCCAGCGTGTTCTGAGTGACAGCGCCGGTAACCTTGGTTGAGCCCGGATCGAGGTAGAGCAGCAGCGACGCCGTCGCCGAGAAATAGCTGTCGGCGTTGTAGACGCTGAGCGACACAGTATGCTGCTGGCCATTACTGAGCAGTCCCGCGAACGGCGTAAGGTTCACCCGGTAAGGAGTGAAGTTCAGAGTTTGCACGCCGGGAATGGGGAACCACAAGAAAGGATCGATGCCTCCGGTGAAGATCCACGGGAAGACCGGCGCTAGGCCGGCCGGCTGGCCGTCGATGGTGATCTCAGTCTCACGGAAGGCCGTGTTTCCGCAGCTCTGCAGTTCAGACGCAACATCGTTGGGCACGCAGGTATACCAGAATTCATCGTTCGACTGGCTTTGCGCGTAGACATCCAGGTATGCGTTTTGCACGTTCGTGGGAAAAGTGAACGTGCCGGCAAGCGTGCTGGAAGTGGAGTTCAGCGCCACCGTGCCACCCGAGGGACCGGCAGACAACGCGAGCACCTCGTTAGCTGTTAGCGGCGCCGCTTGGCCCTTCGCGAGGGGATAAAACTCCAGCGATGCCGATGCATAGATGGTGGACGTAAGCCCGCAGCACAAAGTATTGCCAATATCGGCCTGGCCGGACTGCGCAGTGTAGAAGATCGAACTGTAGTCGGTAAGATCGTTTTCGATATGCCACGATGGACCAATGTTCGAGGGCTCGGCGGTGGTGCCAAAGTAGATGTTCACCGGACCCAGCCAGAAATTCGCGGTGCGGTCGTACTGAATGCCGGCATTCAGGTTGATATCCGCCTCAAGCACCACCTTGGCCCAGGGGCCGGGACAGGCGGAGGGCGGAGTGAAAGTAAAATTCTCCACATTGAAATCGAAGAACTGCGCGTCGCTGAACAATTGCACCACGCACGGCGTGGTGGTTGGACGCACCACATTCGGATCGGCGCTTACCGTGTTCGCAGAACCGATCACATAAGGGCCAGAGGCGGAAGCCAGAGGAACCAAAACCGCGGCAAGTAATAGAAGCGGAAAAATATTCCGGGCGAAGCGGGCAGTACGGGTCATGCGAAGTCCTCCTGGGGATGGCAAAAGCCGCGCCCATCTTGGCATTTCAGGAACACAAGCAAAAGGAAGCGGCGTTAGCGCGAAAGTATTACGCGTTCGCCGGAACGTGTCAACCGAAGAAGAAAGTCTCTAGCTGCCGGAGACGGTGGCACATTCGTGGTGGTCCGCACGGCTGCGGATCGCGTTATACTGGGAAGGCCTCGCTGTCCCCCGGCAGAGACACAACTCAGAACCATTCAGGGCATTGCAAAGTATGGCCGCTCATAGCGAGCCTCTCGCGCCGAAGAAGCGTCTGGATTCGTGGAAGGAAATTGCCGCGTTCTTCGGCCGCGACGAGCGCACGGTTAAACGTTGGGAAAAAGAGCGCGGGTTGCCCGTGTACCGGGTGCCGGGAAGCGCTCGCGGTGGTGTGTTCGCCTACGCGGAGGAACTGGCGGAGTGGCTCAAAGCTCCCAACCACGTCCTGGATTTTGCCGCAGTCGCGGCGGAAAATCCTCCGGCAGATGGCGATCCAATCCCGGCCTCTGTGGCCGATTTGCCGGACCCCAAGGTCACGGCTCACGTTCCATCTTCCGCTCCCGTCCTTGCCCCTCCACCCCTTCCCGTGCCGTCCCGTCTATCGGCAGCCAAGCCTTTCCTCTGGCTCGTACCCCTGGCACTGATTGCCGGCTCGTTTCTTGTCTTTTCCTTCAGCCATCGCGAGCCCCGGTTTAAGAATGCACTCGCCGCCCCCCACGTGCCCGCCGCCGAAGCTCAGGATCTCTACCTCAAAGGCCGCTACTATTTCGAAAAGCGCACACCCGCGGATTTGAACCAGGCCGTGGATTTCTTTACCCAGGCAATCGTGCACGATCCCGGCTATGCGGCGCCCTATGTGGGCTTGGCCGACAGCTACAACCTGCTTCGCGAGTACAGCGCAATGCTTCCTGAGGAAGCGTTTCCGCGGGCGCTCGCGGCCGCCAGCAAGGCGGTGGAGCTCGATCCCAATTCCGCCGAAGCCCACAACTCTCTGGCCTTTGCCAGCTACTGGGGATTCTTTGATGCGGCCACAGCCGACCGCGAGTTCAAGCGCGCCATCGAACTGGACGCAACCTTGCCCCGCGCCCACCACTGGTATGCCACCTTCCTCGTCGCGATCCAGCGCAACCAGGAAGCCCTGGTGGAAATCGAGCGGGCTCGGCAGCTCGATCCTTCTTCTACACCCATCCTTGCCGACAAGGGATTGATTCTCGCCGCATCCGGAAAGACAGAGACAGCCAGAGCGCTGCTGACCCAGATCGCAGCCTCCCAGCCCGAGTTTGTTCCTCCGCACAGGTATCTGGCCCAAGTGATTTATTTTCCCGAAGGAAATTATCCGGGATACCTGGAGGAAATGGGGACGGTTGCGCATCTGCGCCACGACTCCAGCGCGGAGAAAAACATCGAGGCGGAACAGAAAGCCTACAAGAGCGGCGGCCAGCGCGGACTGTTCGAGGAGCGTCTGGCGGCCGCGCGCGAATCGTTCGAGCACGGCAAAGGGTCAGCCTTTGACCTGGCCGCCGCCTACGCCGACCTGGGACAGAAAAGCGACGCCTTAAAATATCTTGAGATCGCCTACCAGCGGCACGACCTCCTGCTCACCAATCTCCCCTCCAGCAGCACGTTTCAGTCGATGCATCAGGACCCGGAGTTTCGCCAGTTGATCGCTAAAATCGGCCTCCCCCCTGTAAAGTAAGCGGCGGAAATTATCCAACCCCAAGCCCAGACCTCAGCGAACTTCATCCCCGACCAGAACTTCGCTTCGGGGCGATCGACGGGATACTTCGATTCTTTCCGCGTTGCCTCTTTGCACTTGCTGAGCCGGGACCCGGATCCTCGAGAAGATCGGCGAGCGTGGTGTTATCGAGGATGTTCGCCGCTGCGTCTCGCACATCCAGGAAAACTTGATACAGGGCGCGGTGGTCGGCATCTCGCAGGATAAGGCTTCGCAGTTGATCCGCGTCGCCCAACGGCGCCAGCGGGCCATCGATCAGCCGGATGATCTCGCCGATCCGTATCTCGGAAGAAGCACGGCGCAGCTTGTAGCCCCCTTTTGCGCCCCGTACGCTTTCCACCATGCGGGCGTTCCGCAGTTCAACCAGGATCAACTCCAGAAACTTTTCCGGCAGATCCCCTTCGGAGGCGATGTCTCGAATCTTGACAACCTCGTCTTGATGCTGACGCGCAAGCGTCATCATCGCCTGTAATGCGTATAGTCCCTTTTGCGAGATTTTCAATCTCGAGACCTTTCCAGTCCGTGCCTTGGAGCCCCACGAAGCCCCATAGTATCCTCTCCCGCGTCCGAAAGTCCCGTAGATTTCTTCACCCAACTTTGGCGGGGAAGGTTCGACTGTGTAAACTAGCTTCGCGATGAGATTCCTCCCCCCGTCGAGTGCGGTGCGCCGTTCTTTTCTAAGAACATTGCTGAAGATATTCCTGGCCGTCCTCGTCGCGGCTTCCCTCCCGGCCAGTTTTGCCTCTGCCTACAAAGCCCATCCCAAGCTGGTCGTGGTGGTCGTGATCGATCAGTTTCGCGGCGACTATCTGGAGCGCTACCGCGATCAGTTCGGCGAAGGCGGATTCCGTCTTCTCCTCGATCATGGCGCCAACTTCACCGACTGCAACTACGACTATGCCAACACCCGCACCGCTCCTGGCCACGCCACGCTCTTCACCGGCGCCTATAGCAATGGTCACGGCATTGTGGCGAACGAATGGTGGGCTCCGAAGAAAAAGAAAATGGTCACCTCGGTGGAGGACGATGACACCAAGCTTGTCGGCATTGCCGAAGACAAGACCGGCGCGTCGCCGCACAACCTTCTGGCTGACACTCTGGGTGACGAACTCAAACTCGCTACCCAAGGGCAGGCGCGAGTCTTTAGCCTTTCGTTGAAAGACCGCGCCGCCGTGCTGCCCGGCGGCTTCGCAGCCGATGCCGCTTATTGGATCGATCCGAAAAGTGGTTTCTGGATTACGTCGACTTATTATCGCCACGATTTGCCCAAGTGGGCGCTGGATTTCAATGCCGGCAATCGAGTGGCAAAATATTGGGATCGCGACTGGAAGAACGCGAACGGAGATACTCTGCGTTCGACCGCGCATCGCAAGAGTAAAGACGGTTCCGACGCGGGCTTCTACGAGGTCATCGGCTCCACTCCCTTCGCCAATGAGTACGAACTGGAATTCGCCAAGGAATTAGTTGTCTACGAAAATCTCGGCGCCGGGCAGGCTACCGACTTGCTCGCCATCAGTCTTTCCGCGAACGACATTCTGGGCCACCAGGTCGGTCCCGATTCGCCGGAGATGGCCGCTATGGCGCTCGCGCTCGATCATGAACTCGCCGACTTCTTCGCCTTCCTCGGCCATCAGGTCGGCCTCGCGAACGTGTGGATCGCGCTTTCGGCGGACCATGGAGTTTCGGCCTTGCCCGATGCTGCGAAGAAGCTCCGCATCCCCGCCGCCAATCTGGATGCGGGCAAACTCGAAGCTCAAATCAACAGCACGTTGTCTGCGAAGTTTTCTCCCGGCCACACCGCCGCCTACATCAAGCTCGATTACCCGCTCGCCTGGCTCGACCACGATGCCTTCGCCGCCGCTCACCTCAAGGAGCGCGACGCCGAATCCGCTGCCGGCGAAGCGATGAAGCAGGCCGGACTGCGCGACTACTTCACCAAGTCCCAGCTTGCAGAAGGCGAAGTCCCCGCAACCGCTCTCGGCAGAAAGTTCTTGAACAGCTACTCACCCGAAGGCGGCTGGTATGTCATGGGAGTCCCGGAGTCCTACACCGTCGGCCCCGCGAGAGGCACCGACCACGCCTCGCCCTACACTTACGACACGCACGTGCCCCTGGCTTTCTACGGACTGCCGTTTCGGACGGGCACGTATCGCTCCCACGCCGAGCCGGTCGATCTCGCAACCACGTTCGCGTCGCTGCTCGGCATCAATGCTCCTACTCACGCCGTGGGGCGCGTACTCACCGAGGCGATTGCCCCGCCACATCAGGCCGAGAATGCTGCGCGATCTCCGAACGCCGGATCGCCTAACGAAGGAGCGCCGCGGTGACATCCTCCTCCGAAAACGGCGGCAAGTCCTCGCCGGATCTCAGCGTGAGCTTCGCGGGCATCGAGCTCAAAAATCCCATCATCGCGGCCAGCGGCACCTTCGGTTACGGCGTCGAGTTCGAGGATGTGGTCCATCTCGACAAGCTGGGTGGATTCGTGGTCAAAGGTCTCTCGCGGGAGCCGATGATCGGCAATCCGCCGCCGCGACTATGGGAAACCGCTGCCGGCATGCTCAATGCCATCGGCCTGCAGAACATCGGTGCTGCCGCGTTTTTAGAAGAAAAGCTGACCAGGCTCCGGCAGATCAAGAACATCGTTGTGTTGGCCAACATCTTCGGCTACACCCGCGAAGACTACGAAAGAACCATCGAGATTCTCAATGACGGCGAAGGCATTGCCGCTTACGAACTAAACGTCTCCTGCCCCAACACGGCACACGGCGGCCTGCAATTCGGCAGCGATCCGCGCTCCCTCGACGAAGTTGTGACCACGGCAAAACGCGCGGCCCGTCGTCCTCTGATCGTCAAGCTCTCGCCCAATGTGACCAGCATCGCGCAGATGGCTCACATCGCGCAGGAGGCGGGCGCCGACGCCATCTCGCTGGTCAACACTTTCGTGGCCATGGCCATCGACGCTGACACGCGCAAGCCTCGCATCGCCAACGTCACCGCCGGACTCTCCGGCCCGGCCATCAAGCCGATTGCCCTGCGCATGGTCTACGATGCCGCGCACTCGGTAAACATTCCTGTCATCGGCATGGGAGGCATCTCAACCGCGGCCGATGTCGCCGAGTTCATGCTCGCCGGAGCAACCGCGGTGCAGATCGGTACCGCCAGCTATTGGGATCCCTGCGCCACCGAGAAGATCGTGGACGAACTGCAGACCTGGTGCGAGGATCGCGGCATCACCCGCCTGGCAGACCTCATTGGCGGCATGATCGTGGAGTAGAGAAGCAACGAGCTTAACGCCCGTGTGTGTACCAGATCGACCCCGGAGACTTGTAATTGCTGCCCTCGCCCCACACCACATGCGTGTTCCCGAGGTTATCGATCGCCATCGAGAAGTAGTCGCCGAAGGGAAACTTAAAGCCCTCAGGCAGGATGTAGTCGTAGCCCCGCGCCGGGCCGGAGAGTTGGGTCTCGGCCGACCACGTCGCGCCACCGTTGCTCGAACTGCGATGGAAAACATTCCACAGCGGCTGATTCGGCACCGCATGGTAGCGCGTATCCATCCATGCGATGCGCACATCGCCCGCCGCGCCCGCGGTGATCGCCGGAAACCCGTGCTCCACCTGATCGTCCGCGGTTGAGACGTCCGCCTTCGCCGACCAGCTTGCCCCGCCCGTGGTGGAAGATGAAAAGTAGATTCGTTCCGGTCCGCCGTGCGTCGTGCCCGCATTCCACAGTGCGTAGACGGTTCCCGCGGCATCGGACGTCAGCGCAATCTGTGCGCCGAGAAATTCGGCCTCGCATCCTTGCGCCGCACAACCCGGCGGCGCGCTCGAAACGTCCAGCAGAACCGTGTTCCAGCTCCGTCCCGCATCCGCCGACCGGCTCACGTAAATGCTCACCGGGTGAGTGTTGAGTTCGTGCCGTGCGTAGCCCGTCCAGGAAAAAAAGACGTCGCCGGTCGCATCCACAGTGGCGCCACCCGCCAGCGACCAGCCCGGCCCAGCGTTCGGATTCACCGTCACCGACGCGAAGTTCTGCGCGTAATCATGCGACGCGGCCACCAGAAAATTCTCGTCGTGATTGAACCCCACGTATATGTCGGCGCCGTGCACCGCCAGCACTGGCTTGTCCGCGTCTTCGTTGTCGCGCGAGTGCTCCGCGATCGCCAGGTACCAGCTGGCGCCGAAGTCCTGCGACCTCGCCACCATCACGTCGCGCTTGTTGTTCTGCAGCCAGGAAACGTAAACCGTCTGCCGGTCCACCGGATCCACCACAATCTGCGGATCAAACTGGCCGGTCGAGGAAGCCACCAGCGCATGCGGCGCCTGCCACGACAATCCGTTGTCGTTGCTGACCAGCAGAGCCATCGTAGGCGAGGTGCAAGCCGGACAGTCGCTTACCGCGCCATACTGCGGAAATAAAATATAGATGTGTCCGTGGCCATCCGCTGCCAGCGCGGGCTCCCATTGATCGCCCGTGGTGTAGCCGACACGCCGCTGCGGACTGAAGCTCGACACCGCCAGCGCCGCCTGCGCACTTGCCAGCGCCAAAAGCAGAAAGATGGCAAATTTATGCACACTCCGGGCGCGGCTGGATCCTGAAACCACAGAACTTCTCCTGGGACAACTACTGCGACAACCTTGCCGAACTTTATCCTGAATCCTTCCGCAGCGTCAATTGCCCGGGGAGGCGACAAGGTACCCATCTGGCGACGGCCGCGTGACTTTCTCGCGATTTCGTCATCTAATAGGGACGGGTTCAGTGGGGGCGAAGACGCCGACCCGACACGCAGACAGCCGCCGGAGCCTGCCCTGGGCAAGGTCGAAGGGGCGCCAGTTCTGCAAGGAGCAATCTTACGATGGAGAAAGCCACATTTGCAGCGGGATGTTTCTGGGGAGTGGAAGCCACCTTCCGTGCGTTGCCCGGCGTGCTATCCACGCGCGTGGGCTACATCGGCGGAAACACCGACAATCCCACCTACAAGGAAGTTTGCACCGATCGCACCGGCCACGCCGAAGCGGTCGAGGTGGAATTCGATCCTGCCCAGGTTCCCTATAACGATCTGCTGAAAGTCTTCTGGGAGAACCACGACCCCACGCAGATCAACCGTCAGGGACCGGACTGGGGCACGCAATACCGCTCCGCCATCTTCTTCCACACGCCGGAACAGCAGGCCGCGGCGCAAGCCTCGAAGGAAGCGCTGGAAAAAGCCCATCGCTATTCCAAGCCGATTGCGACCCAGATCGTCCCCGCCGTCACCTTCTATCCCGCCGAGGACTACCACCAGCAATATCTGGAGAAGCGCGGGTTAGCGAGCTGCCACATCAAGGCGTAGTAGGGCAATTGGGGGCCCGGCCGGGCACTTCACGCTCTAGCGGGTTCTCGCGGTCCGAAGAAGAAAAGCAGCGCAAACCCGCCGGCGTAGAACGGCAGGCTCTGCTGAAAACTACAGCCCATGAAACGCAGGATCAAGCCAAACAGCGCCAGGGCCTCGCATAGCGCGTAGGTGGTTATGTAACCGCTCTTCCAGTGATTTAACGTAGCCGAGTCGTCGGGGTGAACTACCAGGTTTTCCGCGGACCGCAGCACCAGCGTGCGCCTCACCACGAAAATCACGCCCACCAGCGCAACTCCCGCGGTGGTAAAAACGTAGCTCAGGGAAGCATCGATGGCTCGAGCCCCGTGACGCAGAAGTTCGCCGATGACAGCATAGAGCAAAATGCTGCCCAGCATGGTCCACTGCACCGCCCGCAGTGTTTTGATGGCCCCCCGCATTGCGTACATTCTCGCGCAGTTCGCCGGAAGTAACCAGCAATCTTTCAGACCGAATCCGCTTAAGCAACATCGTTTTTCGCTGGCTTGCGCTGGACTCTAAGAATTAGGTCCCGGTAATCTTCACCCGAAGCTCTTCGGGCAGGCGTTCCCGAATCTCCGGAGGCAAGCGGTCGTGCACGCGCCGCGCCCCTTGCTTGGCCGCATCCAGCACCGTGACCGGCGCCGGTGTGGCTACGGCTACCACCAGCCAGATCAGCGCCGAGAGCGCAAATCCCGCCAGCGCCGCAATCTCCAGCCAGAAGGCGTGCCGCGGACCAAAGTGGCGAATCACTCCAAACGCCAGCAGAAACACACCGCCCGAAACCGATGCCAGCGCGATCAACCCCACGTCAATCATGCGGTGCATCCGCTGCCGTCCGCGGCAGCGCTCGCATCCCGCAAAGTGGCTTTCGTAGTCGCCGCGCATCTCCGGCGCCAGGCCGGATATGTCGTAGCGCCAGCCCGCCAGGATCTTGCCCACAATCGGATCAATGCACTGCTGACTCATAAGAAACTACATACTGGAGCGACTACAACCGGATGGGCGGCAAAACCTCGGACTGCACCGCCACCAGCACGCGATTCTGAAACAACCCGCCCCGCTCGGCCAGCGCCTGTTCGGCCTCTCGCCGCGCTATTTCCGGGTGATTGTTCTGCTCTGATAGATGCGCCAGCACTACAAACGCTGCACTATTATCATAGTCGCTGGTGAAGAAATCCGCGAGCTTCTTGTTCGACAAGTGTCCCACATTGCTGGCTACCCGCTGCTTCACCGCCCACGGATACGATCCTCCCCGCAGCATCTCCACATCGTGATTAGACTCCATGATCAGCACGTCCGACCCCCGCAAGTGGTCGCGAACATTCACCGGCAGGTAGCCCAGGTCGGTGGCCACGCTCACCTTCGCCCCTTCCACCCGGAACGTGAACCCCACCGGATCGGCCGCGTCGTGAGGAATGGTGAAAGGCTTCACCTCGATGTCGCCAATCTGAAAGCGATGCCCCGATTCGAAGCGCTCCAGCCTCTCCAGTTGCGGCCGCTCGCCATTCGCCGTCCGCATCGCCCGCGCCCAGGCCGCGTGTGTTGCCCCCGTCATAAAAATTGGGATGCGCAACTTCTTCGCCAGCGTTGCTAAACCGTAAACATGATCGGAATGTTCGTGCGTGATCAGAATCGCCGCCAGCGCTTGCGGATCTTCCCCCAGCGACTTCAACCGCTTGAACGTCTCCCGGCAGGAGATGCCGGCATCCACCAGAATCCGGGTGCGCGCACTGGCCACGAACGCACAATTGCCCCGGCTGCCGCTGGCCAGCATCGAAACCGTTACACACATGCTGGGAGCATACTCGTCCCGCCTGTGGATTAGGGAGTAACTTCTTGGTTATCCGCTACCTTGGAATGGTCGGCTACGCGGAGAGTCTGGAACCATCACCGATTCGGGAGAGACGTTCCCGGGTTCAGGTCTCAAGCTTTTGTCCCTCAAGTAAGACTGTCCTGGTGCCCAACATTTCTGACTTGTTATGCTCTCGCGGCCCGCGCCCCAATTTCCGCCAGGTCGGGGAACGACCGGGGAGCGCACACAGTCCGCTCGGCAGGCATGGCTCCAGTGCTGACCGCCTTCACCAGCATCTCAAGCGCCTGCCCCGCCATCGGCGGAATTACTACCGTGGCCCTCAACTGGCCGGTTCGCACCCACTCTTGCCCAGTCTTGGTTACTCCGTCACAGCCCATGAACGGAATGTTCCACCAACGTTCGTGGTCCGCCACACTCCGGTCCACCAGCGCCTTTCTTGCACCCATGGCCATGGCATCGTTCTGGCAGACCACCGCCTGAATCGCCTGCTCTTTCGAAGTGCTCAGCGACAGCCAGGACATTACCGCATGCTGCGCGCTTCCTTCCGACCAGTCTCCCTTGAGCATCTTCAACGCCACCCCGCTGGGTTTGGTCGCAAGCATTCCCTTTTTTCTCAGGTTCGCCGCGCTGTGGCTGGACGGCCCTTCGATATAAAGAACATTGCCTTCCCTGGTCAATTCCGCCAATTGCTTGCCTTGGATCCGCCCCACTTCCTCCTGATCGGGACTCAGCGCAAACACCGGAGCCTGTGCCCCGCGGCGCAGTTCGGCGATGTAGTCGGCCTCGCGATTCAGAACACACCAGCCAATGCCCGCCGCGACCGCCGCTTTCGCCACCTGAAGCATCGGCGTGCCCACTGGTTCCACCAGAATCGCATCGGGCCGCTGATTCTTGTCCTGGATGATCTTGACTAATTGTTGGGATTGATTGACCGCATCGTTGTCGGCATAAATGATGTCGATCTTTACGCCTAACCGACCGGCGATTTCCACTGCCGAAACAGATTGTTCGGCCTGGTAATCGTTATCTTTCGTGGTCAGAGCAACCACTACCTTTAGATTGTTCATAGAAGTCTAGACGTGATGGCCTCAAACTTCTACGACGGGGCCCGCGATCCTTAGAATCTTCCCACGAAGGCGGGATGCTCCCAAGGTTACGGAAGTTTTTCTCCGGGATGGGGGTATTGCGGCAAGGTGCTAGGTCTCGTGCGTGCAAGGTCTTAGGTGTCTAAGTCTCAGGCCGGGGCTTTTGAACTTGCAGTAGGTGCCTAAGACCCAAAACCCGAATCGCGGCTGGCACTGTAGGCATTCTGGCCACTGGCCACTGGCCACTGCCTTTTCACTTCCCCTGTCGCAGATTCTCGATAACGCCGCGCATCAACGATCCGCCGTAAGCCCCCGCGATCCCTGTCAGCGACGCCAGAAACGATCCATAAATCTGCGCCCGCGTCGGTTTCACGGTCCGGATCAGATAAGCGCCCAGTTCAGTCAGAGGAATGAACATGCCCACGATCACCACCCACCTCCACGGCCAGCGCGGCCGCAGCAACCCCAGCAGCATGCAGGCCGCCAGCACCAGCAGCGCGGTAAAAAGCAGGTCATCAATGATTACATCCAACCACCCCGTACCCATCCCCGCCAGCGCCGCCAGAAGATAAAACGGCGCATCGCTGCGAACTGACGACGCCCCTGCTGCAGTTGCCATGATTGCCGTTCGGTTTTACTAGGCACTAGGTACTAGGTACTAGATACTAGATACTGGGCACTGGATACTGGTGACTAGTACTTATAAAACCCTCTCCCGCTCTTCCTTCCCAGCCACCCCGCATCCACCATCTTGATCAGCAGCGGACACGGCCTGTATTTCGGATCGCCCAACCCATCCTGCATCACCCGCATAATGTCCAGGCAAACGTCCAGCCCGATAAAATCCGCCAGCGTCAGCGGACCCATGGGATGCGCCATCCCCAGCTTGAACACCTCGTCCACCGCCTCAGCCGTAGCCACGCCCTCCATCACCGCAAACATGGCTTCGTTCAGCAGCGGCATCAGCACGCGATTCGAGACAAATCCCGGCGCGTCGTTCACCTCCACCGGCGTCTTCTCCAGCTTCACAGCGAGGTTGCGAGTTTCAAGAAATGTTTCCTGCGAAGTCGCCAGCCCGCGAATCACTTCCACCAGCTTCATCACCGGCACCGGATTAAAGAAATGCATGCCAATCACTTTTTCCGGCCGCCTGGTCAGCGCCGCAAGCTTGGTAATAGAAATCGACGAAGTGTTCGAAGCCAGAATCACCTCCGGCCGCGCCAACCGGTCGAGATCGCGAAAAATCTCCGTCTTGATTTCAAACTTCTCCGTCGCCGCCTCCACGATGAAGTCGCACTCCGCCAGCTTGCCGCGCTCGGTCACCGCCTCGATCCTCTTCAGCGCGGCAGACTTCTCCTCCGCCGTGATCTTGTTCTTCGCAACCTCCCGCTCCAGATTCTTTGTGATCGTCGCCAGCCCGCGCTCCAGAAACCTCTGCTCCACATCGCACAACACCACCAAAAATCCACTCCGCGCAAACACGTGAGCAATCCCGTTCCCCATCGTCCCCGCGCCGATCACCCCTACAGTCCTGACGTCCATGAGTCCACCTCTCGCGAGAGCGCCACACCCTACGCCTCGCCGAGTCTAAGAAAACGTTTGAGTCTACCACCGCCAGCCCCGTCTCCGCCCAACTCGTGCCGTAAACACGAGTAACGATCAGAGATTCCTCTGTGCCTCTGTGTCTCTGTGGTGAAAAGATTTCGCGGGGGCCTCGCAATCGCTCCTTCTGCTCTCTTCCTTGTTGCCTCGCCGCCCGGCGTATCATGAAAGGTCTTCATTTCCGAGAATCTCTTTAAGAGGTCGTCTCTCAATGCCCGTCACCACCATCATCGAACCGTTCCGCATCAAAAGCATCGAACCCATTCGCTGGACCACCCGCAAACAGCGCGAACAGCTGCTCGAAGCCGCGCATTACAACCTGTTCCTTCTTCCCGCCGACGACGTCCTGATCGACTTGCTCACCGACTCTGGCACCGGCGCCATGTCCACCCACCAGTGGGCCGCAATCATGGAAGGCGACGAGAGTTACGCCGGCAGCCGAAGCTTTGACCGCTTCCGCGATTCCGTGCAGAACATCTTCGGCTACAAACACGTCATCCCCACGCACCAGGGCCGCGCCGCCGAGCGCATCCTGTTTTCCGTGGCCTGCAAGAAAGGCGACGTCGTCCCCAACAACACCCACTTCGACACCACTCGCGCCAACGTCGAGTTCGTCGGCGCCGAAGCCGTCGATCTTGTCATCCCCGAAGGCCATCAGCCCAGCCTGTCTCATCCCTTCAAAGGCAACATGGACGTTGCCGCCCTTGAAGCCTTGATCCAGCGTGTCGGCCGCGAACGCATTCCGCTCGTCATGCTCACCGTCACCAACAACTCCGGCGGCGGCCAGCCCGTTTCCATGGAGAATGTCCGCCAGGTCAGCGCCGTGTGCAAACGTTTCGGCATTCCGCTCTACTTCGATGCCTGCCGCTTTGCCGAAAATGCCTGGTTCATCAAGCTGCGCGAAAAAGGTTACGAATCCAGAACTCCAAAACAGATTGCCCAGGAAATGTTCCGCTACGGCGATGGCTGCACCATGTCGGCCAAGAAAGACGGCATGGCCAACATCGGTGGCTTCCTCTGCACCAATGACAACCTGCTGGCCCAGCAGGAGAAAGACCTGCTGATTCTCACCGAAGGTTATCCCACCTACGGCGGACTCGCGGGCCGCGATCTCGAGGCCATTGCCGTCGGCTTGCAGGAAGCGCTTGAGGAAGACTACCTGCGTTACCGCATCGCCTCTACCGCGTATCTCGGCAATCACATCGCATCCCAGGGCGTGCCCATCGTGCAGCCCCCCGGCGGTCATGCCATCTATCTCGATGCCCGCGCCTTCCTGCCCCACATTCCGCCCGACCAATTCCCCGGCGTAGCTCTCGCCGCCGAGCTGTATCTCGAAGGCGGAATCCGCTCCGTCGAGATCGGCACGCTCATGTTCAAACCAACGCCGCCGGCCGCGGCCGCGCCGATGGATCTGGTGCGCCTCGCCATTCCCCGCCGCGTCTACACTCAAAGCCACATCGACTACGTCGTCGAAATCATTCTGGAAGTCTGGAAGCATCGCGCCAACATCCCCGGCATGCGCCTGACCTACGAAGCCCCATTTCTGCGCCACTTCACCGCGCACCTGGAGCCGGTGCCGGTAGCGGCGATCACACGCTAGTGAGAGGTACACGAGGGTGCCCCATCCTAACGTCGCGCACTTTGCGACGTTAGGGTGGGGGTTTTGGGGGAGGGGGGCTGGCCCATCCGAATTGTTTGTTCGCACCAAGGCCAGATCGGCTGCCCCACCTGTCGCGCTTTTCGACAGGTGGGCACCTGTGACGATTGCGGCGTGAGCCATCATTCTGCAAGTCTGGAAGCATCGCGCCGGTAGCCGCAGCGATACACTCTTGAGTTCTGCACTTGAACTCAGCCCGCGGATCAGCGACGAAATTCCCCGTTTAATCGGTTGGTGCCCCACCACCCCCCAATGAGTTACGATCACGCTATGAAGTACGCCACCGCCACGGCGATCCTGCTTCTGTTTTCGCTTCTGAATGGAGCGCACGCCCAGGTTCCGGCCCAGTCCGCAGAAGCTCCCCCAACGGTCGTGGATCTCACGCTCCCGCAACTTCTGAAAGCCATTCCGCAACTGCGCGGACTCAAGCCCGCAAAGAACCAAGATGAGCTGCCCGCTCTTCTCGAAAAAGTTGGCGAGAAGGCGGAAGCCTTGTTTCACAAGACGCCCAACCTCCTTTCACATGAAGAAGTCCTGCAGGCGAGAAATGGCGCCAAGCCAACCCGGCAGGATTTCGAATACCTTATCCTGCCGCACACCACGGAGAACGATGTAACCCTTGACGAGTATCGCGTCGATTTGCAGAAGAATACGCAAAGCCAGGTTGAGCCCTTTAACCCGGCGGCCGTGATCACCGGCGGCGCTGCGGCCCTTGCCGACCTCGAACGCAGGAGCATCGAGGCCAGCACGCATAACCCAGGGGCTCTGCCGCTGAGCCAGGGCTTTGCCAACAGTTGGGTGCACTTCTATCCTTCCAACCGCTCGCAAGCCACCTTCCGCTATTTGGGACGCCAGCGCATTCGCGGGCAGAACCACTTCGTGATCGCATTTGCCCAAATACCCTCTTCGGTGCAATCGCCCGGCGAGCTTCGCTTTGAAGGAAATTCGTTCCCCATCTATTACCAGGGCATTGCCTGGGTGGAGGAATCGAGCTTCCGCATTGTGCATTTGCGCACCGATCTCCTCGCGCCCCTCCGCGCGGTTCACCTGCAAAGGCTCACTGCGGATATTTATTTTGCAGAAACCAACGTTGCGCACACCGACCCTCTATGGCTGCCGCAAAAGGTCGTGGTTACAGTCGACGTCAGCGGCGACGTGTTTCAGGAGCAGCATCTCTATTCCGACTACCGCGCCTACGTCGTCGAAACGAAAATTAAATTCTGACGACGATTTGGAGCGGTCTGGCCTTGAACAACCTCCTGGCTAAGCCACAAGGATCACCTTTCGGACGTCGTATGCTTCCCCGTACCCACACTCAGCCGCGAAGCGGCGCAAGAATGCAGCCCACGGCGCAAGCCGTGGGAACCAACCAAAAGGCGCAGCAAGCTCCGTAGGAGCGAAAGCAACGTGTCTCATACCGCTGGCAATCTTCTCCTTTGCGGCTTAGGGCGATTCCCCCGTGTCGAGGTGTAAAATATTCAGGGGAAAGCAGGCCCCCAGATTCGAAAGGATTCCCCCATGGCAATCGCCGAAGCCCCCGTCCGGCCGCGCACCTCGTCCCATCAAGGTCCCTTTATCAACGAGCCCTTTTACGATTTCCGCCACGAAGATAACGCCCGCAAGATGCGCGCCGCGATCGAACGCGTTCGCGGCCAGCTCGGCCGCGAGTATGACCTCATCATCGGCGGCCAACGTGTCAAAACTACCGACAAGATCAAGTCGCTGAATCCCTCGCGGCCGTCGCAAGTAGTCGGAATCCATCAGAAGGCGGGCAAAGAGCACGTCGAACCGGCAGTAGCCGCCGCCCTGAAAGCCTTCACCTCGTGGAGCCGCACTCCCATGGAAGAGCGCGCCAGCCTTCTGTTCCGCGTTGCCGATCTCCTGCGCGAGCGCAAGATGGACTTCATGGCCTGGCTGGTTTTCGAAGTCAGCAAGAACTGGCTCGAGGCCGATGCCGATATCTCTGAGACCATCGACTTCTGCGAGTTCTATGCCCGCGAAGCCCTTCGTCTCGCCAAAGCCGAAACCCCGGTGCAACTCCCCGGCGAGCACGATTCGCTCACCTACATCCCGCTCGGCGTCGGCGCGGTCATCCCTCCCTGGAATTTTCCCTGCGCCATCATGGCAGGCATGACGCTCGCTTCCATCGTCGGCGGCAACACCGTAATCCTGAAGCCCTCGAGCGATTCCCCCACCATCGCCGCCAAGTTTATCGAACTGCTGGAAGAAGCCGGAATGCCCGAGGGCGTGGTGAACTTCTGTCCCGGCGCAGGCGCCAGCTTCGGCGATGCTGTGGTCGCGCATCCCAAAACCCGCTACATCGCCTTCACCGGCTCCCGCGAAGTCGGCCTCCACATCAACAAAACCGCCGCCACGCAAGCTCCCGGCCAGATCTGGATCAAGCGCACCATCCTCGAAATGGGCGGCAAAGACGCCATCATCGTCGATGCCGACGCCGATATCGATTCCGCCGTCGAAGGCGTCGCCCAAGCCGCATTCGGCTTCCAGGGCCAGAAGTGCTCGGCCTGCTCCCGCGCCATCGTCGACGAACGCATCTACGATAAATTCCTCGAGCAGCTCAAAGCCCGCGTAGAAAAAATCACCGTCGGTGATCCCGCCGAAAACGCCAACATGGGTGCTGTAATCAATGAAGGCTCGATGAAGACCATTCTCGGTTACATCGAGCAAGGCAGGAAAGATGGACGTGTCCTCACCGGCGGCGAGCGTGCCACCGCGGCCGGAGAAGGCTATTTCATTCAGCCCACCGTGATCGCCGACATTCCCGCCAAATCAAAACTCGAGCAGGAAGAAATCTTCGGCCCCGTCCTGGTCGTGATCAAAGCTCACGGCTTCGACCACGCCCTCGAAATCGCCAATGACACCGAATTCGGACTCACCGGCGCCATCTACACCAAGTCCCGCGACAAGATCGACCGCGCCAAACGCGACTTCCACGTCGGCAATCTCTACATCAACCGCAAGTGCACCGGAGCCATGGTCGGCGCCCATCCCTTCGGCGGCTTCAACATGTCCGGCACCGATTCCAAGTCCGGCGGCCCGGACTACCTGTATTTATTTACGCAGGCAAAGTCGATCGCAGAAAAAGTTTGATTGTCATCCTGAGGCGGGCGCCTTTTGCCCGCCGAAGGATCCGGGCGAGCCGCGCGAAGGATCGCGCTTTTTGCGATCCATTAATCGCGCGTCCGGCTCGCTTCCTTATTATGTTTCCTCATTATGTTTCCTCACCACGAACCGGCGTCGGCGCCGGATTCCTCTCCGCAAACTGCCGCTGATGCCAATACGGATAAACCGGCGTCACCTCGCTCGCGGCATCCAGCTTCGCCACCTGCTCCTTCGACAAATTCCATCCCACCGCGCCCAGATTCTGCCGCAACTGTTCTTCATTCCGCGCCCCAAAAATCACCGTCGAAATCGACGGCCGCTGCACCAGCCAGTTCAACGCCACCTGCGGCACACTCTTTCCCGTCTCTTTCGCAACCTCGTCCAACGCATCCACCACTTTGTAAAGATACTCATCCGCCATCTGCGGCCCTTGCCCCGCAGTCTTGTGCAGCCGGCTCTCCGCCGGCAACGGCTTTCCCCGCCGGATCTTTCCCGTCAACCTTCCCCATCCGAGCGGACTCCACACCAGCGCCCCCACTCCCTGATCCAGCGCCAGCGGCATCAGCTCCCACTCGTACTCTCTCCCAATCAGCGAGTAATACACCTGATGCCCCACATAACGCGTCCACCCATACCTTTCCGCGACATCCAGCGACTTCATCAAATGCCATCCGGAAAAATTCGAGCACGCAATGTATCTCACCTTCCCGCTCACCACCAACTGATTCAGCGTGCTCAGCACTTCCTCGACCGGCGTCAGCGCATCGAATCCATGCATGTGATAGATGTCGATATGATCCGTCCCCAGCCGCCGCAAGCTCGCCTCGCATGCCCGGATAATGTGATACCGCGACGATCCCACATCGTTCGGCCCCGTTTTATTTCCCATGCGAAAAGTCGTCTTGGTCGAGATCAAAACATCGTCGCGCCGTCCCGCAATCGCCTTCCCCAGAATGGTTTCGGAAAGCCCGTCGGAGTAGACGTCGGCCGTGTCGAAAAGATTGACGCCCGCCTCCAGGCAAATATCCACCAGCCGCGTCGCCTCAGCCACGTCGCTCGCACCCCACGCGCGAAAAAACTCGTTTGACCCGCCAAATGTCCCCGTGCCATAACTCAGCACCGGCACCTTCAAACCAGAGCGTCCCAGCAGTCGAAATTCCATGCCACAGTAGATGCCGCACCCACTGCCAACGATGCGTTTCGAACAATTACCCACAATAAAAAAGGCCGCCCGCAGGCGGCCCTCATTACAAAACAAGAATCCCTACGGCATCACTCCCGCCGGAGGCTGCGGCATCGGCCCCGCCGTTGTCGCGGCTGCCGCTTCGTTCAAAATCCGGTGATGGATCGTGAACAGCGCCAGCTCCAGCCGGTCCGACACGCCAATCTTGTCATACACGTTGCGCAGATAATTCTTGATGACCTGCTCCGTCGTCCCCAGCTGCGTAGCAATTTCTTTATTCTTATACCCCTGCACAATCAGCGCCACAATGCGCAACTCTTTCGCCGTCAAGCGATCGCGCACCCGCAACCCGACCATATCGTTTTCGGTCAGCTCGCTCGGCACCGCCACGTCCTGCACCCAGGTTTCCCCGCGCGCCACTTTGCGCACGCAGTCCACCAGCGCCGCGCTGGTCACGTTGCGGTAAACCACGCCATGCGCGCCATTCGCCATATGCCGCTGCGCGCTCTCGCCCGTATCGGCCAGCACCACCACCCGGGTCTTGGCGCGGTTCGCCGCCTGGATGATCGCCGCGAAATCGTTGTGAAAGCCCGCCGCCACCACCAGCACGGCGGCGCGGAATTTATCCAGAGCCATAAACATCTGCTCCGGCGTTTGAGCTTGCGCAACGATGCGCATCTCGTCTTCCACCGCCAGCACTTTAGCGATGCCGGCGCGGAAGATTGCCTGGTTGTCGGCCAGAATCAGTTTGAGCATGTTATCGGCGCTCCCAAGAATTCAATTGTCATCCTGAGGCGGGCGCCTTTTGCCCGCCGAAGGATCTGCGCGAGCCTCGCGATCCTCGGAGCCTGCCCTGAAAGAGCGACAGCGACCGAAGGGCGCGTCTGGCTCGCTTCCTTATTACGCGTTCCTCACAAACTCATACGAGTCGATCACGCACGCCACACCTTTGCCATCTGCGCTCGCCCCGGTCGGATCGGTGCGCACCACGCGCCCCTTGCACTGAATTACCACGTTCTCTTGTCCCCCGGTCACCTCGGGGGGAAGTGTGATTTCAAATTCCACCGGCGAACCAATCTCCAGCGACGCGTCGGCTCGGATGTAAACTCCCGCCGCGCTCAAATTTCCTGTCGTTCCCTTGGCGTCGCCGCTGGCGCTCTCGCTATGCAGCTTGATCGGCAATTCCAGCGGAAATCTTTTTCCGGTCCGTGCTTCGGACACAGTGCCTCCTCTTTCTTGCATGATCCCACCCAGTGTTGATCCTACGAGTGTTGATCCTTTACTCTCACTCCCAGCCCACCAGGCCAATGCCATCAGAATACGCTCCTGGCAGGCGGATCACCCACTTTTCTTGCTCACGGCAGGTTATATCACGGATGCCATCGCTATAAAAGCCTGATTACGAGTTAGTTAAGGGTAGAACCTAGATTCCCCCCTTAGCCAAGCCCGTGCGGAGGCGGCGACTCGTGTGGGGAAGGCACCTCGCCCGTCGCTTTTGACCGTGTGGGTCGGACACTCTTGTCCGACGCCTTTGAACCTGCTATTGATCTCGACTTTACGTCGCCACCGACTCCGACTTGTCATCCCGACCGAAGCGGAGCGAATGCGAGCGCAGTGGAGGGACCTGCTGTTTCCTTGCGCCACCACGAACGAGGCTGCCCCACCCCTGCGTCCTTTGCAAGGGTGGGAATTCACAAATCGTACAGCGAAGGATTTGGATCGAGCCACCGAAAAGCTAGAGATTCCGATCTCGCGCGCGGAAACACCGGGAAGGGCACGACTTCCAGTCGTGCCACACCGCACCTAAAGAAGGACCGGGCTTTAGCCTCTGAGTGCCTCCATCTCCGGCAGATCCGCCGCTCGGGGCCTTAACCTACCTATACATTGCAACCGAACCCCGCATGGTACCGTCTGATAAGAAGGTCTTTGTCTTTATTCCCAGGAGAGCCAACCCATGCTCGGTTCATTTTTCTCCGGAGCGCCCACTCCGCGCCCCCGCTATTTCATCTGTCAGATAGCCGCACTCATTCTGACCTCAACCTGTCTGCCGGCCCAGAACCCCGCCAGCCCCACTCCCACCCCCAAGGCCGCATCAGAAAAATCAAAGCCGAACCCCGACGACTCCGCCTCCGCGTCCCTCCGCACCCTGGTCCAATTCAACGATGCCTTGGAAAACTTGGCCGCCAAAGTCTCTCCCGCGGTAGTCCAGATTCTGGTCACCGGCTACGGCCCGCTGCACGAGGAGACCCGCACCCAGACCGCTCTCATCGTGCGCCAGCATGCCGTCGGCTCCGGCGTCATCGTCGATCCCGATGGTTACATCATGACCAACGCCCACGTCGTCGAAGGCGCGCAACGCATCCGCGTCGCTCTGCCCCTGCCCGGCGATTCCAGCCGCCCCGTGCCCGTCGGGAAACGCCGCATCCTCGAAGCCCGCCTCATCGGTACCCACAAAGAAACAGACCTCGCCCTCCTCAAGATCGACGAAAAAGATCTTCCCACGCTTCCCCTGCTCCCGCAGCGTCCTCGCGTCGGTCAGTTGGTCTTCGCCATCGGCAGTCCCGAAGGCCTGCAGAACTCCGTCACCATGGGCGTGGTCAGCGCCGTCTCCCGCCAGGCCGATCCCGAAAAGCCCCTCACCTACATTCAAACCGATGCTCCCATCAACCCCGGCAACAGCGGCGGCCCGCTCGTCGATATGAACGGCTCCGTCGTCGGCATCAATACTTTCATCCTTTCGCAAGGCGGCGGCAGCGAAGGCCTCGGATTCGCCATCCCCGCCCGCATCGTCGATTTCGTCTACCACAGCCTGCGCAAGTACGGCCACGTTCATCGCGTCGAGATCGGCGCCGTCGCCCAGGAAATCACCCCCACGCTGGCCGATGGCCTCCAACTCTCGCAGCACTGGGGAGTCATCGTCGCCGACGTCAAGCCCGACGGCCCCGCCGCCGCCGCTGCCGGCCTGCAGGTTCAGGACATCGTTCTCACCGCCGACGATCACCGCGTCGAAACTCTTCCCGCGCTCTCTTCCGCCCTCTATCTTCACCGCCTCGATCAGGTGCTCAAGCTCGAGATCCTGCGCGGCGACCAGAAAAAAACTCTTTTCGTTCCCGCCATCGAACATCGCGACCAGATGGATCAACTCTTCGACGCCGCCGATCCCGAGAAAAATCTCATCCCCAAGCTCGGCATCCTTGCCATCGACCTCACCAACGAACTGCGCAATCAAGTCGGACCTTTGCGCATTCCCTCCGGCGTAGTCGTCCTCGGCCGCGCCGCCGACCTCATCATGCCCGATACCGGCCTCCAAACCGGCGACGTCATCCACGCCCTCAACACCACCCCCGTCACCGACACGGCAACGCTGCGCGCCGCCATCCTCACCCTCAAGACCGGCGACCCCGTAGTCCTCCAAGTAGAACGCAGCGACGGCCTCACCTACCTAAGTTTCGAGATGGAGTAAAATATGATCGACAAGATTTTGATTGTCATCCTGAGAGAGCGCGTCCCTTGCGCGAACGAAGGATCTAGATTTCCGCGCGCCCGTAGCTCAATCGGATAGAGCATCTGCCTTCGGAGCAGAGGGTTGGGAGTTCGAGTCTCTCCGGGCGCACCACTTCATTCGCGGCGCGGTGTCTTAGAAGGCGCCGCCGCCACCGCCCCCAAAGCCGCCGCCGGAGAATCCTCCTCCACCGCCAAAGCCGCCACCACCGCCGAATCCGGAGCCTCCGCTGCTCGCGCGCGGGGCGGAGACGAAGACCTGATGCATATCGGTCGCCATGCCATGCATCGAGCTCGAGAAAAGAATCGGGTTGAAGGCCATGCCGTAGCCGTAGCCGGCGGGAGCGGCGTACCAGGTTGGAGGATCTTTCACGATTCCGGCGAAGGCCTGCGCCCAGTGATGTTCCACGCCGAGGGCCATGGCGTAGGGAAGAAATTTTTCGAAAGTCGTCGGCGGCATCGTCTTGAGGCGCTCGGCATCGACGCGGTTCATGAACTCCTGGAATCCAAGCACGGCAATGTGAGTGCGGGAACCTTTGAGAGTCTTGGCGGTCATGACGCGGGCAAAGAGCCACCAGATCACCGCGGAGATAAGCACGCACACCACGACCACCGGAATCGAACTGAGAAAGTCGGCCCATCCCATGAACTGGAAGATGGCGAACGGAATCAAAATGCAGGCAGCGGCACCGGCGCTGTAAACGTTGGCCGAGTCGGGGTCGAGTGTGTAGATGCCCTTCAGCTTGAGCGCCGACATAATATCGGTGCGGATCACGGGCACGGCGGTGTAGAAGCGGTTCTTGAGGCTGGAAAGTCGCGTCTCCTGGACTCCACCCAGGAAGATGTTCTCCAGCATGACGCGCTCATGCGGCACCACACCTTTGTCGGTCCACTGCGTCGCGGGCTTGAGCAGGTGGAAAATGTAATCCTTGTGGCTGAAGACGAGGCCTTTGTCTTCGACCTCTTCGATCTTGAGAAATCCGCGCACGGCAAGATCGACGATGGTCGATGTAATGTCGCGAGGATGGATTCGATCGTCGAGCAAAGTTCCGCATTCCGCGGGAGAAAAGCCCTCCGGCGGCTCATACATGGGCGCGACCGACATGCCAGGATTGGGATCGCGGCCTTTGTACCACCACAGAACCAACATCACGGCAAGCGTGACCAGCGGCAGGAACGTGGCGGGATTGCCACCGAGAAACCAGAACAGTTTGGTAAGGCGGCCGGGTTCTTTGAGAATGCCTTTGGCAACATAGACATCGATGGTCATGCCGCCGCGCATGGGCAGAGGGTTGGTGGTTGCGAATTCAGCGGCTGCGCCTTCCACCTTGGCAGTTGCATCGCGCTCGGTCGAGCCGTAGACGCCGGTAAAGGCTTGCGCGCGCAGCGATCCGCTGGCCCCATCGGGGAAGTGAATGCTGGCCGAGGCGTGGTCGATGGGTACAGGCCAATCGTTGCCGGTGACGTTCCAGTAGAACTCGTCGTGATCGTCAAAAAAGCGCGTGCCGTTACGCACGCGGTAGGCAATCTCAACGGTGCGCGCGGCATCGACGGCGTTGGGGATGTAGATTTTCAGATCGCGGTAAGCGCCGGAAGTAGAGGAATCGTATTTGAGCTTGGCGCCGCTTTCGTCGGTGATGCTTGTGATGTCGATAAACAGTTGGTAGTTGGTGCCGTCCGGTCCGGGATATTCGATGGGGATGCTGCGGCGAATGCCGTGCCACTCTCCGTCGAATGCGAGGGTGATGGTCTCGTTGACCAGGGCGCTGCCATCTTCATTCACCGTGATGGTGTCTTGAAAGTTGGAGATGCGCCAGGATTTCGCGGCGGCCGGGGCGGCGAGAGCGAGGACGGTTGAGAAGAGCAGCAGGGACGCCCTGAATGCAAACGTAAACAGGGAAACTCTGTCATTCCGACCGGAGCGGAGCGAAGCGGGCGGAGTGGAGGAACCTGCTTTTTCTGCGGCTTGCGACGTCTCAAATATCGCCCCAATCATACGATCAGAACTTCACGGCCACGGGTTCGCGGTCGGCGGCGTCGGTGGTTTCGAAGAACTGGCGAGCCTGGAAGTTGAACATGCCCGCGAGAATGTTGGTGGGGAACGACTGAATCTTCGTATTCAGGTCGCGCACCACGGCGTTGTAGTAGCGCCGCGAGTTCTGAATCGAATCTTCGGTCTGGCTCAGCGATCCCTGCAGTTGGGTGAATTCTTCCGAGGCCTTCAACTCAGGATAATTTTCGGCCACGGCAAACAGGCTTTTCAGCGCGCCGGTAAGCTGATTCTCGGCAACCGCTTTGCCTTCGGGCGTGGTGGCCTGCATGGCCTGGGAGCGGAACTTGGCAATGTTTTCGAACGTGCCTTTTTCGTGCGTGGCGTAACCTTTGACGGTTTCGACCAGGTTAGGGATGAGGTCGTGGCGGCGCTTGAGTTGCACGTCAATGTCGGACCAGGCGGAGTCAGTGCGCACCCGCAACTGCACCAGGCTGTTGTACATGCCGATGAGCACGACGGCGATGACGACCAGGATTACGAGAAAAATGATACCGAACATGAGTGGCTCCTATTGTCATTCCGAACAAGCGTTCTTTGCGCAGTGAGAGCCTGGCCTGAGCGAAGCCGAAGGCAATCTGGGCGAGCCGCGCGCCTCCCCCAGAGCCTGCCCTGAGAGAGCGACAGCGACGAAGGGCGCGTTTGGCTCGCTTCCCTAAATCAATGCGACGTTAGCATAGCGAGGGCGCCGGCGCAAACCGAAGTCTCGCAGGGTTATCTCAGTTTCTTCACGGGTCTGAATCAGGATGGTGAGTGCAATCGGGATGTTACGCCAGTTGTCGAGGCACGATTCCGTCAGTACCCCCGGTTCCCGTATCCTGCGTTAAACTATCTCTCCCGAGGTCGTAATCCCTTCAAATGACCAAACAAGAGAAGAAGCGCCTGTCATCCGTGCTTCGCGCCACTGAGTACCTATTTCTTGAAAACATCGCTCTCAAGCTGGTGCTCGAACACCGCGAAGTCCCAAACTGGCGAAAACTGTTGGACCATCTGCTCGCCGACAAAGAAATGCTAGCAGGGGTACGGTTGAAATTCAGGGACGTGTACAGCGAAATTGAGGGTTCTGCGGACCCGTCCGGTGTTCTGGACACACTTTTGGGAGAACTGCCTGCGTCGAAGAAACCGCACTAGACTGAAGGAGCGCTGTTCCGCTCATTGGGGATTTGAGTGTAATGACGATATTTCAACAGTTACGGGGCGGGCGCCTCTTTCAGAGCGGAATCCGCCTGTTTCACGAGATGGATGCAGGTCGATCGTAGTCCAGTTGGACAATGCGTCATTGCGTCTTGTTTGATGTTCTGCACATCGTCCATGTTGAGAGTGGCGTCGAGATGTCTAATTACAAACGCTTGGAATGCGGCGTCCTTGCCCGCGAGTTGGACAAACCGAGGCAAAGTATTCCAGTCGTCGGTTAGAATCCGTGCCACGGACTCGCTGTATCCCTCACCAATAGCGCCATCGTCACAATGCCCAAATGTCAGGTATGACTTGTAGAGCGCATCCCAACTGCGAAGCGTATCCGCTTCGTCTAGCGCATGCCGACCCTCAAGGGACGTGCAGGCGTGCTTGCTTGCCTGTCTTTCTATCACCCAGTCTGCGAGGCTGTCACCCTCGTCGGTTCCCGTATAGTTCCCGGCTTCGCAGTTGACATGGGCTTGCACTTCTTCGAATTTCAGTGCCTTCAAGTTGATTCGCCACGCCTCCACCGCTGGACCCTTGATGCTCGGATGCTTTGTTGGCCACGTGCCCACAATCACGTCCGATGGCATGCTCGATGAACGGCATTCCCAGACAAAAGAACTATCGCGGTCACGCGACTGAACAACATCGCGTATGACTCCACAACTTCGAGCGCCTTTTTCGTACTGCACGATCGTCAAAATGTTGGCTGCTTTCAAACGGTAGGCCATCAAGTAAGCATTCTGACTGCTGTCCAGACATATGCCGTACCGCGTTATCGCCAATTTCAATTCTGGCGCACAACTGTTCTTGCCGACGTAGCTTCGCGCATCATTTGGCTGGTCACTGGCGGCCTGTGAAATTAAGTACGTGGAAATTGCAAGGGCCATTGCTAGCGATAAAAACAGGCGGGTGAACGTCATCGACAGTGCCTCGATTCCTAGCCCAACGTAGCGCCTGCACGAAGATGAGTCCAGTTACCTATGGTTCGACTGACGTAAACAGGCCATTACACTCAAGTGCCCCGGGCAAGGCCAGATGAGTGAAATGGCGATGTTTCGCCAACTGAGCGGCAAGGCGCAGATTCAAAGCAAACTAAGCAACAACTTTGCTGCTACGGTGATCACAATGAATGTGCCAACTAAACAGCAAAGGGCGGTGATCAGTGGCTTCGCCCAAGGCTTACGCGCATAACCATCTCCCCAAGTTTCGTTGACATACGTTATCTGATCTTTACCGAGGCCAAAATACCACCCCAACAGAAGACCAATAGGAGCCAACTTGAAGAAGAGCTCGGGGATGAACGGAATGGGTATGAGAGCGAAGCCACAATAAGCGATTATGACGTAGAACCAGACCTTGTTGGCTTTGGCCTCACTATGACGCCCCATAGCGGCCGCATTTCGAGCGTGCAGGTACGCTCCGAATGCTGGAGTAAAAAGCAGACTCCAACCCGCCGCCGCATTGGGATTCCAAAGGGCAGGTGGCCGACTGTTCGCTGCTGGTGTTGCGGTTCTCGTCCCGCGCTGCTTGTTACTCATAAATTCGGCAACGGTGAACAGCGTCCCTATAATCGGCAATGCGAGGATCGCGAGCATCCATTTGACGCTGCCGCAGAAAACCGTGACCTCAAGAAGGACTTTCTCATAGCCCGAGATGGGATCAGGCAAACCCTGTTTTAAGGACGGGAGAAAAACGGCCCGCACAGCGGCTGGCAGGGCGAACATTCCAACGGTTACCGCAACCAGTACGGCGGACCAAATAGCGGCGGTCTTATGACGCACGAGTCCACCTCCTCCTGAAGGATACTGGAGAAGGCTGAGGTCGAAGACGGAAGAAATGGTTGTTTGGATGACGATGGTAACTGTCGAAATCAGGCCATAGCACTCATCAACGCGGTGATCGCCGCGAAGTCGGAGCGCACGGAACAGAAGGGGGCTGGCCCATCCTTTCCCGGCAATTTTACTCTCGCGGTTAACCTTCGCTGCTGGAATGGCTTACGAGCATCATTAGCTGTCAGTTATACAAAATGGCGGGAAATGGTTGTCAAGGGGCAAAAGGGCGGGGAACTTGGTTAGGTTGTTGAAGAGAAAGGAAATATAAAGTCAGCAAACATGTCCCATTTACCCTATGCGGCATGATATACTGTAAGTATACAGTCAAAATTGAAGAGTCTCTCTGGGCCGTCGGGATCGTTTGAGCGGTAGAGATCCTTCGACTGCGTAAATGCTTCGCTTCGCGAAGCACTTACTTCGCTCAGCACGACAATTCGGAATAGTTCAAACATCGCGGCCTTCTTAGGCCGCGATTTCTATTTGCGGCAAAGAGGAGCGAGGCGAAATGAAACACCGGGAGATTCGAGGATACCGGATCAAGGGACCCAGCGAGCGCGGAGCCTGGGCGGAGCTGTACTTTATGGTGCTGGCTATGACTTATGGGCTGAAAGTGTCGAGTCCCTATGGAGGATTCGGCCCCTATGACGTCGGCGTGGAGAATGGCTCGGGGCCGATTTTGCGGACGCAGGTGAAGTGCACGCTTTATCAGTGGCGAGGCCACTTCGTGACCAACATATGCGTGACAGCGGTCCGGGGAAACGGACCCAGGCGCATTCGCGGCTACACACCCGGTACCGTGGACTTTTTCGCCATATACCTCCTCCCGACCGATGATTGGTACATCTTTCCTTATTCGGTTATCGGGAATCGACCAATGCTTTTACATCTCTACCCCGAGTCGAAGCGATCCAAGTACAACAAGTATCGCGAGGCCTGGCATTTGCTGGTGGATGCTTGCCAGCCCCCCGCCAAAGGTCCAATCGACATTCACGCCTCTCGCGACGAGGAAGCGGAAACGCGGGGCGCGAGAGAAGAAATCGAGAGGGCGGTTGTTCGAAGGATGTTCCAGACCGTGTTCCGCGGATAAGGAAGCGAAGCTCTCACCACAAAGGCCCAGAACCACAGAGAAATCAAAAGGGTAAACAGAAACCATTAGGATTTTCTCTGTGCCTCTGTGGCGAAGGTTCTTCTTACTGCTGCGGTGCGAAGTAACCTTTGCGCGCCCGGACTTGCAGGTCTTTCTTCAACGCGGAGATTTCGATGGAGCGGTAGCGGCCGTCGGCGTCGAAATCGGCAGGCTGGTAGGAGACGACGTACTGGCTGCGAAGTTCGTCTTCGATGGCGGCGAAGGAGTGGGTGATGTCCTTCATCTTGAAAGGAAAGAAAGCGCGGCCGCCGGTGGCTGCGGCGAGTTGTTCGAGAACTTTATCGCCGCGCAGGACGAGGCCGCTATCGTCGGTCGAAATGGCGTAGATGATGACCTCGGCGCGCTGCGCCATTTCGATGGCCTGGGCGCGGGTGAATTCGCTTTGATTGTCTTCGCCGTCGCTGACCACGACGATGGCCTTGCGCGCGGGATGGTCGGGACGGTCTTTGAGGAACTTATCTTTGCAGGCGCGGTAAATGGCGTCGTAGAGCGCGGTGCCCCCGCCATCCTGCAGTTTGTGGACGCCGGCGGAAAGCAGCTCGACGTTGTCGGTGAAATCCTGCGACATCTGGCTCTGGGTGTTGAAGCCGACGATGAAGGCTTTGTCGAAGTTGGCGCGGATCGAGTGTTGCAGAAAGCTGATGGCGGCGTTCTGCTCGAAATCGAAACGGCCGTGAACCGAGCCGCTGACGTCGATGAGCAAGCCGAGATGCAGCGGGAGATCGGTTTCGCGGCGGAAATTGAGAATCGATTGCGGGGGCTTATGGTCGTCGAGAATGGAGAAATCGGCTTGGTTGAGGTCGCGAACAAATTTGCCGTGCTTGTCGGTAGCGATGAACAGGACGTTAACTTCGTCGACGCGATTGCGAATGGTAAGCACCGAGCCGGACTGATCGTCGTCAGAAGTGGAAGGGCTGGAATAGGCGTTGAGAGTGGGCGCGCCCGCGGCGTAAGCAGCGGACTGGGCGAGGGCCGGCGCAGACAAGAATAAGGATAAGGATAAAGATAAGGTGCAGGCCAGGGCGAAAGCCGCGATGAGAGCCCGAAGCCGACCCGACGGCGTGTAGTTCGTGCCTGAAAAGTCCAAAATTTTCACTCCACCCAGGCCCAGAGGGCACTTCCAACCGATTAGATGCACGCCTCGTGCCGAAGGGCTGGGTTGCCGTGCGGCAGGCTGGTGATTTGAATGTAGAAGGGGTGGGAGGAAAGTGCCAAGTTACAAAAGGAGCACCCGTTTGGTCATGGCCGAAAGGACGGTTTAAGATGATGAGGAATGCAGTGAAATGGGGAGAATGAACCCAGGGAGGATCTGATAGTGATGAAGATCAGTCTGAGAAAGATGGCAGGATGGTTTCTGACTTTTTGCCTGCTCGCACCGGCGGCGTTTGCGGCGGAGGATTACAAGGAAGAAGATCGGGTGAGAGATGCGGGCGTGGTGATGAAAGAGATCCTGAACATTCCGGACAACATTCCGCAGGACTTGCTGGATAAGGCGGAGTGCCTGGTGATTTTGCCGTCGGTGAAGAAGGGGGCGTTCGGGGTGGGAGCGAGTTACGGGCGTGGGGTGATGATTTGCCGCAGCGGAGAGCACTATACCGGGCCGTGGGGAGCTCCGGCGCTGTATGCGCTGGAGGGGGTGAGCATCGGATTCCAGTTGGGCGGGCAGGCCACGGATTTTGTTTTGCTGGTGATGAACCCGAAGGGAGCACGGTCGCTGCTGTCGAGTAAGGTGAAGTTGGGAGCGGACGCGTCGGCGGCGGCTGGTCCGAAGGGGCGTACGGCGGAGGGCGCAACCGACGTGGTGATGAACGCGGAGATTCTTTCTTACTCGCGCAATAAGGGGCTGTTTGCGGGAATATCGCTGGAGGGGTCGACTCTGCGCTCCGATGGGAGCGCGAACGAGAAGTTGTACGGCAAGAAGCTGGACGCGAAGGAAATCATCGTCGAGCACAAGGTTGGGATTCCGGCCTGTGCGAAAGAGCTGGTTGCGCTGCTGGATGCGAAGTCGCCGAAGAATTTGTCGGATCCGAAGTCGCTGGAGTAGGCGTGAGGGCGCTGTCGAGCGCATCCACAGGGGCTGAAGCCCGCACGATTCGGGATGCTTTACGCGGCGCTGAAGCGCCGCTCTTCCACGGTACTCCGAGAGGTCATCGATGCTTCGGTCCAAAGCGGGGCTGATCAATAAGGCTTTTCGAGCCTGCTAGTGATCTATGACGGGAAAGCGATCATTCCGACAACAGCTGGTGCGGTGCGAGTGGGCGCGCGGCGAGTTGATGATTCGCTATCACGATAAGGAATGGGGCGTGCCGGTACACGAGGACGGCAAGCTGTTTGAATTTCTCATTCTGGAGGGAGCGCAGGCCGGGCTGAGTTGGGAAACGATTTTGAACAAACGGGAAAACTACCGTGCAGCGTTTAGCGGTTTCGAGGCGCAGCGGGTGGCGCGGTACGATGCACGAAAAGTGGCACAACTGTTGAAGAATCCGGGAATCGTGCGCAACCGGTTGAAGATTGCCTCGGCGGTGAGGAATGCGCAGGCGCTGCTACGGGTGCAGAAGGAATTCGGCAGCTTCGACCGCTATGTTTGGCAGTTTGTGAATGGACAGCCGCGAGTGAACTCGTGGAAGTCGCACAGGCGAGTGCCAGCGCGGACTGCTGAATCGGATGCGATGAGCAAAGATTTGAAGAAGCGGGGCTTCAATTTTGTGGGATCGACCATTTGCTACGCGTTTATGCAGGCGGTGGGAATGGTGAACGACCACAGGGTGCAGTGCTTCCGGTATGGGGAAGTGGGCAGCGGGAAGTGAGATTGGCAGAGCACGAAAAGGCCGCCCTCGCAGGCGGCCTTTGTTGTAGCTGACTTTGCGCTCCAGCGTGGTCTATCTACTTGAAAGCGATCACGCCGAAATAGCCATTCGTGTCGCCAGGACCGGCGGTGAAGAAAAGCTGATTGGTCGCGCCGTTGGCGGAGGAGCCGCCACCGAACTCAATTCCCCAGATCCCGCTGATGGTGATCGGTTTGCTGGCGGAATTGGAGAGCGTGCCCAGCAGCTTTCCAGTGGTCAGACTGAAGGCGTTGATGGTTCCGGCATTGACGTTGTTCGAGACCAGAAGGGCTTTGCTGAACGTCCCGAAATTCGAGGGAGCGATGGCGAGTCCCCAGGGCTGGTTGAGCGGTTTACCCTTGGCGAGATGCTTTACCAGGGTTCCGCTTTCGGTGAAGATGTCGATGTAGCCGCCTGCGCCGCCGTTTGTGTTGGCGTACGCAACGTAGACTTGCCCGGCGATATCCTGAATTCCGAAGGGGGCGAAACCGGGCGGAATGGCGGGATCGGTAAAGGAACTGACCAGGTTGAAGGTGCCATCGTAAATATCCACCTTGTTATTGGCGGCATCGGCGGCAAACAGATAGTTTCCTGAAGTCTTGTTGGTGATGGCCAGTCCGGTGTAACTCGCGCCCGGGGTGGTGACGGCGATCAGGGACGCGCTGGGATTGAAATCGGACCAACCGCTGATGGTTCCATCGAGAGTGGCGAAGAGGAATACCGAAGTCCAGGTATCGATCTGAAACTCCGATGAGCCGTTGTAGACGATACCAGTGGGCGAGCCTGAGCCGGTGCCGCTGGCGGGAGGAACGATCACCTGCAGACTTTGCGGGTTCCCCTTGCCATCGTAGAGAGTGGACCAGCCGTCGGCCTCATCGCTAACCCAAAAGGGAGCGCCGGGGCCGTAGGCGAGGCCCCAGGCATTCTGCAACAGGGGATCGATATGAGGCGCCTTGCCGGTCTGGTTTGAAACCAGATAGGTGAGTTTGTATTGTGCCAGGGCGGCGCTGGAAGACAGGACCAGCAGAAGCCCAACAAGGGCAAGAAGAACGTGAGAGCGACCAAGCAAACGAGACATGCGATTTCTCCTTAAGTGTAGAGCTCGTGAGGGATGCATCCGGACCCAGTGTTTGCGGGCGGACCGTGGTGCGATGGTTCCGGTCCGTCAAGCAGGGTAATCGTAGGCGGGAGGCTGGAGTGGGTTGTCAGAGAATTGTCATCATTTTGTACAATTCCTGTCGGCTGGGGCCGATGCCTGTCGAACGTAGCGGCATGGGCCTTCAGGGTGAGTACGTTGGTCGCGTCGATGATTGGGAATGGCCCGAAGATTCGGGGGTTCACGTACCAAACCACCGGCGATCTGCAGCCGACTAAGCTCCAAGTTCCGCGATGCGCTGCGGACGTCGGACAAAGTAATAGACAAGCGCGCCGATCCAATGCGTGAAAATGATAATCAAGATCCAGATGAGTTTTTCGTTGCCGCCACTAGGCTCCCGCGTCGCACACTCGATGATCATGACGACCCAGAAAACGGTGCCCGCTATCGCGAACGTTGCGAACAATAAGAGGAAAGCTCCTGCGATCATAGTTAGCTCCAATCTCCGGCTGTCGACCCGGCGTCTGGTCAGATAATACGGCTAGCTGATAACCAGCACCGGGCAGCAAAACGGCATGCAGCCTAAAGCCTGCTTCATGCCGCCGAGATTATAGCTCCGATGTGGCCTCGGCAAGAGACGACCAGCGATTGGCGTAACATCGCGGTTACACTCACAATGCCAGCGTCATGAGTGTTTGAGCAGCCACGCGAGAGTCATCGCTTGGTCTGTTTCGGCGCTGTCTTGATTGTGGCTCCGAAAACAGATGCCGACGTTTGTCCCTGTGTTGCCGTGAGTATGTGCTGCTCCCCCGTGCGAGAGATCCTGCGCCATGTCTTCGGCAATTCCTTTTCGAGTGGCCGTTAGAAAACCCTGAGCGTCGGGCCGGAGCTCGCTGCCCAGCGGTGCGGGCGGGTACGGTTTGCCGACGGAATTGATGGATTCACTTTCCCGGGCGCGAACGCCGCCACGTAGACCAACCCGACAACCTTTGGGTCATTACCCGCTCGGTAATCACTACGCCTGCAGAGGAATGGCCGACTAGTATGACTGGCCCGTGCTAGGGAAATCGGAAGGGAGGGTGAATCGCGGTGAGGCTGTTCATCGACCCGAATGAACGCAACCATCGGTGCCGCCCACTTCCATGATTCTGGCGAGGTGACTGCAGAGATTGGAGTCGATGATAGCGCTCCCTGAGAACGCTCTCAGAATGGCAAGAATCTTCCGATTTGTTTGAGGTGAAAGCGGCATGTCTACAGCACCCCTCGCGATTGTTCGTTTGCTTCTCGTCGCCACTGCCTGCGTCCGGCAGCCTCGAGTGAAGACGCTGGCGCAATGGAGGGCGGCCGTTCGACAAGGCCTCCACCG
>Ga0116121_1000056_pt1 | contig 58159 bp, 49 predicted proteins | sample June2015DPH_13_1_FD_89725 | JGI IMG/M metagenome (GOLD analysis project Ga0116121, IMG submission 89725) | Peatland microbial communities from SPRUCE experiment site at the Marcell Experimental Forest, Minnesota, USA - June2015DPH_13_10 | ecosystem: Environmental > Terrestrial > Soil > Wetlands...
CACTCGCGGCTGCGGTTTCGCCTGATTGCTTCCCTCGCTCGACATCGAAACCGAATGGAATCCGTCCTGCGTCAGCGGCTGATGCGTCACGGGCACCGAGACAGGTTGCCGTGGCGCCACCTGACGCACCAAGGATTGGTGAATCCCGGATTGCTGAGTCGGCGATTGTCCGATCGACGATGATTGGCTCAATTGCCCCCCGACCTGGGCCTGGCGCTGCTCGAATGATCGCGGCATCGGAGCCGGTGTCCTCAACGCCACTACGGGACGGGTCATGACCACCGCCGGCGGACGGTTTGCGACCGGCCTGCCGGTACCCAATACACTGCTCCGTTCCGGTTCAACCGCGATCATGTGTGATGCCGGTGCGGCTGCGAGTTCTGCTGCCGGAACCGAGAACACATTCCGCGCCACGGGCCGCGCATTCACAAAGGTGTCACGCGAAACTACAGTCACGCCGCCATTCACATTCCGGTTCGCGTATGAAATGCCGATCGAGTTGCGGTTGATGACAACCGCGTTGTAGACGTTGTTGACTCTCGTTACGTTCACCGTGGTGTTGGTGATGTTCACTCGATTCACGTAAGCACGGCTGACTCGATAGCCCGGAACAAACACTTCTCCGGGACCCAGAGGGAACCATCCCACGCCCACGCCGGCCGAAAAGCGAAACCCGGGAGTTCCACCCACCCAACCCACCAGTGCGGGCGCGTAGGCCGGCCGCGCCATCCTCGGCCCCGGAACCCAGATCCACCCGTTTGCTCCGGCTGCCCAGCGGCCGTAATGAAATGGCGCGAAGCCCCAGGGCTCATCCGCTACCCACGTCCAGCCCCAGGGTCCAACCCAAGTCCAATGTCCAAAGCGATAGGGAGCCCATCCCGCCACCAGCCCCCTCGGACTCCAAACCGTGCCATACCCGGCCACGTAGCTCCAGTCGCCATACTGGTCAAGGTCTTCGTAGCCAGTCATATCGCGCGAAACATAGTTGCCAGAATCGGAACGATCTTCATTCTGGTCGCGGTCGAGCGCCCAGCTATCGAATGCGTCGTTGGCTGGAACCTGTCCGAAATCGTCCGCCAGTTGATCGTTTCCGGTGCTGGTGCTGGTAAACGAGGCGTGCTGATTCGCCACAACCGTGTAGGACGATCCAGCGCCGGTAACTTGGCCGCGTCCGCGCCACACAGTTACCTCCGTTCGATTGCCGTCGGGATCCACATCGATGCGGTAATCGCCCGGCTGCTGGATGGTGAACGCGATGTTCGGCGTGTCGACTTCGTATGAATCCTCTTCGCCCACATGACGTACCTTCACAAACAAGGATCCCTGCGCCAGGCGAATCTGCGCTGCCCGGTCACTCACCTCGAGCAATGTAATCCCAGTCTTAGCGCCGAGGCGAAGTGCGGTCGCCCCAATGTGTACTTCGGCGCGCGAATTCTCGTCGGCCCACACATTGTCGCCTGTCATCAACGGACGGTTGAGCACCGCAGTGACCCAGTCGTTTTCGCCGCCGGGCTGGAACGAGACCGATCCTTCCACGTAATTCAGCCTGGCAACCCGGCCCGGAGGATCTTGATCGTTCGCATTTTGCGCGTCCTGTTGATCTTGGGAATCTTGGGCAACCTGCGCGTCCTGCGCCTTGGCTCTCAATGGTGCCTGCAGCATGAATGCCAAGCCCACCACTACCACCGCCCAGCTCCACCACTGCGTGTGTGTCTTCATAGACTTTCCTCGATGGATGATGCAGAAGCGTCTTCGCTTCGAATCGTATCCATACCAGTGCAAACACGGTAGGTACCTTTAGTTTCGTGCTTGAGGTGGTGGTTTGTAGCCAGGGCTGGCTGCTATCAGGCAGGGCGACAGATTGGTTCCGAAAGTAACTTCAGCAGGTTACTTTACTGGCTTTGGCGAGATCGTATCCAGCGTAAGATTTAATTCCAGAACATTGACCCGCGGCTCGCCCAGAAATCCGAACTGCCGCGACTCGGTATGCTGCCGAACCGCTTCACGAACCATATCCTCGCTGATGCCTCGTTCCTTCGCGATGCGCGGCACCTGAAACTCCGCCGCCTCAGGCGAGATATGAGGATCAAGCCCGGAACCCGACGTTGTCAGCAAATCCATCGGGATTGCAGCCGTGGGATTCTCGGCCTGCAGGCGGTCGGCGTCTCCCTGCACACGCGCGATGAGAGATTGATTGGTTGGTCCAAGATTCGATCCGCCGGAATTGCCGGCGTCATATCCAGTTCCGGCGCTCGAAGGGCGCGAGTGAAAATAACCCGGAGAGGAAAATTGCTGGCCGATCAGCTTTGACCCGACTAAAGCTCCGTTACGGGTGACGAGTTCTCCATTCGCCTGATTGTGAAACAACACCTGCGCCAGTCCAGTAATCACAAGGGGAAAGAGCAAACCAAACAACACAGTGGTCACCAGTGTCATCAGCACGGCAATAATCAGATTCTTCTTCATGGTCGCCTCTACGCCAAACCTGCCCGCACAATCAGCAAATCGATCAACTTGATCCCAATAAATGGCACGATCACCCCACCCAGACCGTACACCAGAAGATTCCGGCGCAGCAGCACGGCTGCTCCCTGCGGAACATATTTCACGCCGCGCAGTGCCAGCGGAATCAGCGCCACGATGATGAGCGCGTTAAAGATCACCGCCGACAAGATCGCCGATTGTGGCGTCGCCAGCCGCATCACGTTAAGCGCCTGCAGAACCGGGAACGTCCCGGCAAACATCGCGGGAATGATGGCGAAATACTTGGCCACATCGTTCGCAATCGAAAACGTCGTCAGCGCGCCGCGTGTCATCAGCAACTGCTTGCCGATTTCCACGATCTCAATCAGCTTGGTCGGATTCGAATCCAGATCCACCATGTTGCCCGCTTCTTTCGCCGCCTGCGTGCCTGTATTCATGGCGACGCCCACATCGGCTTGCGCCAGCGCCGGAGCATCATTGGTGCCGTCGCCGGTCATGGCAACGAGCTTCCCCTGCCCCTGTTCGCGCCGGATCAAATCCAGTTTGTCCTTTGGAGTGGCCTGCGCCAGGAAGTCGTCCACCCCGGCCTCGCTCGCAATCGCCGCCGCCGTCAACGGATTATCCCCGGTGATCATCACCGTCTTGATTCCCATGGCGCGCAACTGATCGAAGCGCTGCCGCATTCCGCCTTTCACAATGTCCTTCAGTTGAATCACTCCCAGAGCGCGGCCGTTCTCCGCCACCACCAGCGGTGTTCCTCCAGAGCGCGAAATTGCCTCGACAGCCTCGCGCACCTCCGCGGGAAGCGAACTGCCCTGCTCTTCCAGATACTTCGCAATCGCGTCTGTCGCTCCTTTGCGGATGGCGCGCCCATCCAGATTCACGCCCGACATGCGAGTGGTCGCGCTGAAAGGAATGAACTCGGCGTCATGCGAACTCATTTCGCGCCCGCGCAGTCCGTATTTCTCTTTGGCCAATACCACAATCGAGCGTCCCTCGGGAGTTTCATCGGCCAGCGAAGAGAGTTGCGCCGAATCTGCCAGCATCGCCTCGGTCACGCCCGGCGCCGTCACAAACTCCGTGGCCTGCCGGTTGCCTAGCGTGATAGTTCCGGTCTTGTCGAGAAGCAGCGTATTCACATCGCCGGCGGCTTCCACCGCGCGTCCCGACATTGCCAGCACGTTGTGCTGCACCAGTCGGTCCATGCCTGCAATGCCAATCGCCGAAAGCAATCCGCCAATCGTGGTCGGAATCAGACACACCAATAAAGACACCAGCACGAACACGGTCTGCGGCGCACCCGCGTAGATGGCAAAGGGCTGCAGCGTAACCACAGCCAGCAGAAACACAATCGTCAACCCTGCCAGCAGAATGTTCAGCGCAATTTCATTCGGCGTCTTCTGCCGCTCCGCGCCTTCCACCAGCGCGATCATGCGATCCAAAAACGTTTCGCCCGGATTGGAAGTGATTTTCACCTTCACCCAATCGGACAACACGCGCGTTCCCCCGGTCACCGCCGAGCGGTCACCACCCGCCTCGCGAATCACCGGCGCAGACTCACCGGTTATCGCCGATTCGTCCACCGACGCCACGCCTTCCACGATTTCGCCATCGCCGGGAACAAACTCACCCGCCTCCACCAGCACCAGATCTCCCGAGCGCAACTTGGAACCCGGCACCGTCTCGGTCTTCCCATCCGGAAGCAGACGGTTCGCCATGGTCTCCGCTTTCGCGCGCCGCAAGGCATCGGCCTGCGCCTTGCCGCGACCCTCCGCCATGGCCTCGGCAAAGTTGGCAAACAACACGGTGAACCACAACCACAGCGTGATCTGCAGGTTGAATCCGAACCCGGGCCGCCCGTGCACTCGATCCAGAATCAGCAGCACCGTGGTCGCCACGCTGCCCACTTCCACCACGAACATCACCGGGTTGCGCATCATGGTCACGGGATGCAGTTTCACCAGCGAATCCCACGCCGCGCGGCGCACGATCTTCAGGTCCCACAAGCTGCGTTTTGATTTCTTGCTCGCCATATTTTCCTAAAAGGTCTTACCCGCCATCATCAACAGGTGTTCGAGAATCGGTCCTAGACTGAGCGCCGGGAAAAATGTCAACGCCCCCACAATCACCACGACGCCGATCAATAGAACCGTAAACAGCGGTCCCGTCACGGGGAATGTGCCCAGCGTTGCCGGAGCCTGTTTCTTACCGGCCAGATTGCCCGCGATAGCCAACATCGGCAGAATCATCATGAAGCGCCCCAGCAGCATCGCGATGCCCAGCGACGTGTTGTACCAGGGCGTGTTCCCGCTCAGTCCGTTAAAGCCCGAGCCATTGTTGGCCACGGAGGATGTAAAGGCATACAGCACTTGTGTAAACCCGTGCGGCCCCGCATTCGACATGGCGGAAGTGCCGAAGCTGTACAAAACCGAAATCGCTGTAAAGACCAAAATCACCAGCGGAAAGATCAGCACCACCAGCATCGCCATCTTCACGTCATAGGCTTCGATCTTCTTTCCCAGATACTCCGGCGTGCGTCCCACCATCAATCCGGCAATAAAGACAGAGAGAATGACAAAGATCAGCATTCCATACATCCCCGCACCCACTCCACCGAAGATTACTTCGCTCAGCATAAGGTTGATCAAGGGGACCATTCCGCCCAGAGGGGTAAACGAGTCGTGCATGGAGTTCACCGCACCGCAGCTCGTATCGGTAGTTACCGTAGCGAACAAGGCGGAATTCGCCACGCCGAACCGGACCTCTTTGCCTTCGAGGTTGCCCGGAGCTTGCCCGCCAGCAGCCGGATGCTGCAAGCCATGCTGCGCGGCCGCCGTCAGTAGAGGATTGCCCCTCGCCTCCGCCCAATATGCCGTAGTAACGCCGGAAAGGAAGAGCAGAGCCATCGCTGCCCACACCGCCCATCCATGCCGCGGCGAACCGGTCATTTTTCCCAGCGTGAAAGTAAAAGCGGATGGGATGGCAAAAATGCAGAACATCTCCAAAAAGTTCGCGAACGGCGTGGGATTCTCGAACGGATGCGCGCTGTTCGCGTTGAAGAAGCCGCCACCGTTCGTGCCGAGTTCCTTGATAATCTCCTGCGAGGCCGTAGGTCCTTGAGCGATCGTCTGCTGACTCACGGTTTGCATCACAGGTTTACCGTCAGGCCCGTTCACGGGCTTGCCATCCGAACCCAGTTGCGGCGTCTGGTAAGGGTCGAGCAACTGCACGGTGTCATAGGGCTTCAGGTTCTGCACCACACCCTGCGACACCAGCAGCAGCGCGCCTACCAGACACAGCGGAGCCAGTATCCACAACGTGCCGCGCACCAGATCCACCCAGAAATTGCCGATGGTCTTCTGCTCGCGCCGCGCAATGCCGCGAATGAATGCAATCGCCAGCGCCATGCCTGCCGCCGCCGAAACCCAGTTGTGATAGGCCAGACCGACCATCTGCGTCAGATAACTCATGGTGGTCTCGGGCACGTAATTCTGCCAGTTCGTGTTCGTCGTGAACGAAGCCGCGGTGTTGAACGCCAGCGCCGGAGCTACCCCTGCCACTTTTTGCGGGTTCCACGGCAGCCACGCCCATTGCTGTACCCGCTGCAGCACATACAGCAGGATCATGGAAACGCCGCTGAACAAAAGCAGCGCCAGCGCATATTCCTTCCAGTCCATCTCGTGGGTCTCGTCCACCGCTGTGAGACGGTAAAGGATCCGCTCCACTGGCCGCATCACTGGATCCAGCCAGGTGCGCTCGCGAGCGAATACCCGTGCCATGAACGTCCCCAGTGGTTTGGTCACCAGGAAAACCACCAGCAAAAACACGAGAATCTGCAGCCACCCATTTGCCGTCATCAGAATTTCTCCGGCCGCAACATGGCATAGACGAGGTACACCAGCAACCCCGCGCAAATGATCAGCATGATGATCGGTTCAGCAGTCATATCCGCCTCAACGCACTCGCTCGCAGAAAACCACGTAAGCCAGCGAAATCACAAAAAACAAAATCGTCACCGCCAGAAAGATCACGTCCTGCATCACAAGTCCTTCCAGCCCCGGGTCCGAGTTGCAGCCTCTCAGACTCGCAGCTTGTCAGATTGCGCATGAAGACCTCCATGCGCACGATTCCCGCTAAAACTTGACCATGATGGCCATATCGACGAACTGCTCGTCGCGGCGCAAGTCGGGAAACCAGACGCTGCTGGGTCCGCCCCCGCAGGCCGTTTCCGCGGCAAGCAAGGACTCTTGCCCGGACGTCGCTCCGCTGCTGCAAGCATAGTATTGCGGAAATCCGTTGTTGCTGCCCGGCGGCGGCGTGATCCCGCCCGCACCCGACCAATACGGCACACTGGCATGGCGATAGTCATACTCCCAGCGGAACGTGATGTACTGCCTCGGCATGTAGTCGAATGTTACCGATGAATCCCACGCCTTAAAAGGATCTCCCGGATTTCCCGTAAAGTATGGCGAATTGATCGCCGCCGACGACGCCGACTCTCCGTTGATGGGAGGGATCAGAACCAGATAGCGTCCTGGATTGTTGATCTGGCCGCCGCCGATCGTCACCGCATATCGGTCCTTCTTGAACCACGCACGATTGTAGAGCATGTACCCGACAAAGCTCTGCTTGGGATTGATCGTTCCTCCCGGACCTGCAGTATTCCCGTGGCAGCTCACACCTCCGCCGAATTCACAACCCAGATCGCCGGTAAAGGTGAGCGCCATCTTGTCCAGCGTCTTCTCCGGCCTATCGTAATACTTGATCTCGATGCTGTCGTCGGTATGGATACGGCCGCGGTTCGGTATGTAAAGGTCGTCGTGGCCAAGCGTGTAATTGTTGGAGACGATATTCATCCAGGGATAGGGCGTCCACTTGATCTGTCCTCCCACACCCTTCCGTGAGTTGGCTGAGCCGTACGATTGCCATCCATTGATGAACCACGGTTCAATCTTCAAGTGAGCTGTCGGAAAAATCTGAACTCGCAGCCCATTGAAAAACCACGGCGTGTTGGAAGACACATACGAGGGCTGATAGGCCCAGTTATCGAAGTTGTAGTAGCTGAACAGGCCGATGTAGGACATGAAAATTCCGGCATCGATGTTGATCCCGTTCAGTGCGTTGATGTGGTAACCGCCGTAGGCTTCGGAGACATAGCGATAGGCGTCGCTCAGGTCCCATTGGCCCTTCGCCGGACTGGGATCATTGCGCGGCGTAGTTGTGGAGTACATGCCGAACTGCGTCATGAAGCGCGCGCGCACGTTGTCGAAATGGAAGTCACCGCCAACGCCGAGCTGCTCTAATTGGATTTCGTTGGAGCGAAACAGTTCGCTCGACCCGCCCATCGAGTTGTCCTTCGGCTTGTTGAAGTCATACGTGTAGTTGATATCCGCCCGGATTTCCGGAGTGAAGAATTTCGAATCAAAAGCCGCCTCTTTGGTCCGCGGGTTACCGTTCAGCCAAGTCCAGTCCCAGTCGGAAAAAGGATCGATCTTGGGTTTCCTTGCTGGCGCGCTCTCTGCGGATTGGCCCGGGGTAGTCGGGCCCGAGGTTTGCGCCAACGATGCTGCCGGCACGGCGTTTCCTGGCGCAGCGCCCGTTGCGGTGGCCACGGCCGTCGCCGGTTCGCCGGAACCCACAGCTGTTGCCGGCCTCACGGCGGCAACACTTGGCGCCGCGCCGGTAGGCGCTGGCGCGACGCCTTTCTGCTGCTCGACTTCCGCACGCAAGCGCTCCACTTCGGCGCGCAGCGCCTTCAATTCCTCCCGCATTTCCTGCTGTTCAGTTTGCTGAGCCGCGCTAGATGCGGTGTTCGTGGAGGATGTGGATTCCTTTTCGGATTGAGCGCCAGCCCAGGCTGGCAGAAACAGGACGAACGTCGAGAGTAATAAGACTTGAAGCACATTCTTTCGCATGATTCCCGTTCTCCAATAATTCCAGGCGGTACTCGCCGCAGTCGGCTTCCATCGCGTGGCGATCTTCATCGAAGTAAATGCCACTCGGAACCCTAAGGTATCGCGCTCTCTGCCGTTGCCGGCGCACCGGCACAACCCAATACCAAACCGAAGGCGCACCCTCACGCAGCAGGGCGATCAGAAATCTGAGCATGAATGCGGCTGCTGTCAAGGCAATCGCTGCAACTACCGACGCTCCCCACATAATTCGTGACTCCTGCGCCCTTTGCGCGCGGCGCTCCCGCGCAAACAGTTTATTTAACTATTTCAGGTGTAAAAGTGGTTTAAGGAATTTCTAAGGAATTCATAAAGACGGTACTGCACCTGATTGCCTGTGCCCGGCAATCATCGCTGCCGGGCCATTATCGAGCGGACTTTGCTTAGCAGCCCCATTCTGCTTCGCCGGGCTGGGCAAAATACTGTCGCGACTTTGCCCGTCCGCGGGTCATCGATTCCAGTTCGAGCAGCGCTAGGCGCGCCGCCGCAACCAGGCGGTTTTTCTCCGGTTGCGGAACTTCCTTCCACGATCCTTGCCCGTCGCTGCCCTTACCGGATATCTCCGGCGTCAGTGCCTGATGATAGTGGTGAAAAAGCTCTGCCAATCGCTCCGGTGCTACCTCGTTAGTCCACATACTCTCTGGCCTCCCTTGAACCCGTGTAGTTTGTCTGGAGCTTTTTCAGCCCCACGACTATTGGACACGGAATCGCAGAAAATCCGAATAAAGGGTCCGTAAAATGTTCGTAAGGACAGGAAGCCCAGCAAGACACAGGATTTATGACCCCGGTTCGAAGCGGTAGCCCACCCAGGGCTCGGTCAGCAGGTATTTCGGTGTGGAAGGATCGGTCTCAATCTTCTTGCGCAATTGCCCAACGAACACGCGCAGATATTCCGGCTGTTCGATACTGTTCGGGCCCCAGATCGCCGCTAGCAGCGTCCGATGCGTCACCACTTTTCCGGGACGCCGTGCCAGATAAACCAGGAGATCGAATTCTTTCGGCGTGAGATGAACCTCATGCCCGGAAACCTTGACCGAGCGCGCTTCCAGATCGATGGAAAAATCTCCTGCGGTGATTACGCTAGGCTGCTCCTCGGCCGCCGGCGTCCGCCGCAATTGCGCCCGGATGCGCGCCAGCAATTCATTCATGCTGAACGGTTTGGTAACGTAGTCATCGGCGCCAGCGTCCAAAGCCTCCACCTTTGAACGATCCTGTCCCCGCACCGAGAGCACGATAATCGGCACCTGCGATATCTTCCGCACCTGCCGGCACAGTCCCACTCCATCGAGATTCGGCATGGCCAGGTCCGTGATCACCACATGCGGCGTCCAGTTCTTCATCAACTCCAGCGCCATCTCGCCGTCATTGGCCACTCGAATGTCATAGCCCTGCGCCGAAAGCGTCGTGCGCAACACTCGCGTGATCTGCGGCTCGTCATCCACTACCAGAATTCGCCTGTGCTCGTCCGTCATCCCCTCTACCGCATTTCCTGAGTCACGATGTGCACATCGACCGCCGGAGTATCGCGCAGAAACTTATGAATCGCGGAAAGATAGAAATACCGCTTCCACCCTTTCGTCGCCGACCTTCCGAACACTACCTGCGTAACATGATTCTCGCGCACAAACTCCGCAACCGCTTCCGCGACCACCTTTCCCTCGGCTTTCACCACCTTCGCCCCCACGCTTTCCGCGAAGCGCACGTTGTCGGCCAGCGTCCGCTGATTCTCGTCGCTCTCATCCGCACCCGTGTCCACATAAAGCACGAACAGGTCGCCATCCAATGCCTGCGCCATGCGCGCCCCACGCGCAATCAAGTACTGTGCTGCCGGATTCGAACTGATGCACACCGCAATCCGCTCGCGCACCTGCAACAGTTGTCCGTCTTCCGTCTTCAATTCCGAAAGCGTCCGGTCCACCGCCTGGGTTACTTGCCGCAGCGCCAACTCGCGCAGGGCAACCAGGTTCGTGTTCCGGAAGAAATTCGCCAGCGCCCGCTCCACCCGCTCCAGCGGGTAGATATCTCCTCGCTTCATGCGGGTCTGCAGCGCCTGCGGCGTCAAGTCCGCCATCACGATCTCGCCCGCGCGGCGAATCACCCAGTCCGGCACCGTCTCCCGCACTTGCACGCCGGTCAGCTCCCGAATGGTGGGAGAAAGGCTCTCGATGTGCTGCACGTTCAATGTGGAAAGAACGTCGATTCCCGCATCCAGCAACTCAAACACGTCTTCATAGCGCTTGGGGTGCTTGCTGCCTTCAATGTTCGTATGGGCCAGTTCATCCACCAGCACAACATGCGGCTTGCGAGCTAGGATGGCGTCCACATCCATCTCTTCAAAAATAGTCGATTTGTAATCGAGCTTCTTGCGGGGAACCGTCTCCAGTCGCGATGAAAGTTCCACGATCGGTTTGCGCCCATGGGTTTCCACCACGCCGATCACCACTTCTTCGCCGCGGCTGGCGCGCCGCACGCCCTCACTCAGCATGGCGTATGTCTTTCCCACGCCCGGGGCATAGCCCAGAAACAGCTTGAACACAGCCGGCCGCTGGGCGGTCTCGCATTCCTTAAGCCATTCTTCGGGAGTCTTAGGCATCGCCGCTATTCTCCACGCCGGAGAGGAAATTGTCGAATTTCTTCACCACGGAGACACCGAGACACGGAGAAAACAAAGGGAAAAAGAAAAACGATCAAGGACCTTCTCCGTGTCTCCGTGCCTCCGTGGTAAAAAGCTTCTCTTCGGTTACAATCGTGCCCGTGAAAGCTCGCTGGCCCCAGCACCTGTTCCGCTACCTCGCCTGCCTCGTGGCTGCCGAACTGGCGGCACAAATCTACCGGCACATCGTCCACGTAAATCCCACCACCGTAGCTTTGACCTTCCTGCTGATGGTGCTGTTGGTGGCGGCGTATTGGGGTTTTCGATTTTCCGTCTTTCTCGCTGTGCTCGCCACCCTCGCTTTTAACTACTACTTTCTTCCTCCCGTCGGAACTTTCACCGTCGCCGACCCGCAAAACTGGGTAGCACTGTTCGCCTTCCTCGTCACCGCCGGCATTGCCAGCGAACTCGCCGACCGCGCCCGCCGGCAAACCGCCGACGCCAATCAGCGCCGCCGCGACGTAGAACGGCTTTACAGTTTCAGCCAGCGTCTGCTCGCCACAGACAATGTAGCTGAACTTCTGAATGCCATTCCCGCCTATGTGTGTGACGGCTTCGGCGCCAAGGCTGCTGCCATCTACTTGCTCAGTTCACAGCAGGTCTACCGCACCGATCCCAAAGCAACCTGGCTCGCGCTACAGGATCTTCAGATGGTAAGCTCTCGCGGCGAGCCGGTCATCGATTCGCAGCGCGGAATTTCTCTCACTCCTTTGCATCTCGGCGCGCGCACCACCGGAGCCGTCGGCATTGCCGGACCGGCGCTCACACGCGCCACTCTCGAGGCCCTGGGCAGCATGATCGGCATTGCGATTGAGCGCGCCGGCGCGATGGAAAAACTCTCTCAAACCGAAGCGGCTCACCAGAGCGAAAACCTGCGCGCTGTTCTGCTCGATTCCGTAACCCACGAACTGCGCACCCCGCTCACCGGCATCAAGGCCGCGGTCACAGGTCTGCTCTCCGACTACCACCTCGACGAAGCCCAGCGAAAGGAGTTGCTGACCGTCATCAACGAAGAAACTGATCGCCTCGATCGGCTGGTGGGCGAGGCCACGGAAATGGCTCAGCTCGACGCCCACAAGGTCGAGCTTCACCTTGCGCCAGTAGACATCGCTACCGTGATCGATTCCGCGGTGGAGGAGTCCAGAACGGTTCTCGGCCAGCATCCGCTCGAAGTGCGCGTACCCGCATCGTTGCCCAAGGTTCGAGTAGATGCCGACCGCATCGCGGAAGTGCTCAAACAGTTGCTCGAAAATGCCGCCAAGTATTCTCCGCCCGCTTCGCCCATTACGATTACCGCCGAACTGCGGGCGAATCGCATCGTCACCAGCGTCACCGATCACGGGCCCGGCATCGACGACTTCGAGCAATCGCTGGTCTTCGATAAATTCTACCGCGGCCGCGACCAGCGCTATAGCGTGCAAGGCACCGGCATGGGATTGGCCATTGCCAAGGCCATCGTCGAGGCCCACAATGGAGTTGTCAGCGTCACCAGTCAGCTCGGCCGCGGCTCGGTGTTTTCTTTCGAACTGCCGATCGCATGAAGGCCAATCCCCAGAACGCCAATCGGCACCGGGCCTCCGCATATTTCGCATTGCCGAAAGCAACTGTAAAGCAGTAAATTCAGTGGCGGAACACCGTTTCACATCCCGATGAGCCTCACCACGCTGAACCAGATCTTCTTTGCCGCCGCCGACCGTAATCTTGACCGCGCCATGCTCCACCGCCAAGAGGGAAAGTGGCGGTCCATCTCTTCTTCGGATTTCCACCGTAACGTTGCCGCAACTGCCCACGCGCTGCAGCAATGGGGCATCCACAAAGGCGATCGCGTCGCCATTCTCAGCGAGAATCGCCCCGAGTGGTCCACCGCCGACTTCGCCATCTTGCTGCTCGGCGCGGTCACCGTTCCGGTCTACTCCACGCTAACGCCGGAACAAACCGCTTACACCCTGAGCGACTCCGGCGCCTCCGTTGTTTTCGTTTCCACAGAACATCAACTGCGCAAGATCCAGACCATTCTCCCTCAGACGCAGGTTCAGAAAATCGTGGTCATGGATCGCATCCAGATCCCGAGCGATCTGGCTGCAAACTGCCTGCTCATGGATCGGTTCATGACCCAGGGCCCGCTCACCCTCGACCCCCAGACCGAATCTTTCGCTCGCTCCATCCAACCCGACGACCTCGCCACCATCATCTACACCTCCGGTACTACGGGAACCTCCAAAGGCGCGATGCTGACTCACGGCAACATGGCGTCCAACATCACCTGCTCCCTGCTCGGCTTCGATATGCACCCCGGGCTGACCAGCATTTCGTTTCTTCCCCTCTCGCACGTAACCGCGCGCCACGTGGATCTCGCCTTGATCTACCACGGCGTCACCCTTGCATACTGCCCCTTCATGGAGCATCTCCCGGAAACGCTGCTGGAAGTGCGTCCCACGATTTGCGTGGCTGTACCCAGGGTCTATGAAAAAATCTATGCCAAGGCCGAAACCAAGACCCACGGCTTCGCCAAGCGCGCCATCTACCGCTGGGCACTTTCCGTGGGCCGCGCCAACAAACCGGCAATTCTCGCCGGACAAGTTCCCAACTCGCCAAGCTGGCGGCTTGCCAACAAACTGGTGTTCTCGAAGATCCGCGCCGGCATGGGCGGCAACGTCGAAACCTTCATCTCAGGAGGCGCGCCCCTCGGCCGAGAACTCGCGGAATGGTTCGCCATCGTCGGCATCCGCATTCACGAAGGCTACGGCTTAACCGAGACTTCTCCAGTCATCGCCGTCAACTCCCCCGTCAACCATCGCCTCGGCACCGTCGGCAAAGTCCTACCCAACCTCGAAGTCCGCATTGCCGAGGACGGCGAAATTCTGGTGCGCGGCCCCTCCGTGTTCAAGGGCTACTGGAACCGGCTCGATGAAACTCAGAACGCATTCCAGGACGACTGGTTCAAAACCGGAGACATCGGCCACATCGACGCCGATGGATATCTCTCCGTCACCGACCGCAAGAAAGAGCTCATCAAAACCTCCGGCGGCAAGTTCATCGCTCCGCAGCCTATCGAAAACTCCCTCAAGCTGAACCCGCTCATCGGTACCGCCGCCATCCTCGGTGACAAACGCAAGTTTGCCTTTGTCATCATCTCGCCCAACTTCGCGCTCCTCGAAGCTTGGGCCCGCGCCAACAACGTCAGCTTTTCCTCGCGCACTGAGTTGACCGCTAACCGGAAAGTCCAGGCGCTCTACGAAGGGATTGTGGAAGAGGTAAACCGGAATCTTGCTCGATTCGAGAAGCTCAAGCGCGTGTTGCTTGTTCCCGAGGAATTCTCCGCCGACAACGGCGCTCTCACTCCCACCCTGAAATTGCGCCGCCGCGTGATCGAGGAACGTTATCGCCGCCAGATCGACGAGCTCTACGCCGAAGTGGAAGCCACAACCGCACCGTAGAGCATTAGAAAACCTGTGGGGAGAGCCGCCCCCGGCTGTCCGTCGAGCGCGGCTCGACAACTGCCTCAATCGGATTACAATGGATGGTCATGACCGATCCACTCGTTATTGCCGGACGCTCCTTCCGTTCCCGCCTGATCGTCGGCACGGGAAAATACAAGTCCTTCCAGGAAACTGCCCGCGCGCTCGAAGCCAGCGGCGCCGAGATGGTCACCGTCGCGGTCCGCCGCGTCAACCTCGACCGCAGCAAAGAATCTCTGCTCGACTACATCGATCCCAAGAAGTATTTCCTCCTGCCCAACACCGCCGGCTGCTATACCGCCGACGAAGCCATTCGCGCGGCCCGCCTCGGCCGTGAGGTCGGCCTCTCCGACTGGGTGAAACTTGAAGTGATCGGAGACCAGGCCACGCTTTATCCCGACGTGCAAGCCACGCTCGAAGCCACCCGCGTTCTAGTGAGCGAAGGCTTCACTGTCCTGCCCTATACCTCTGACGACATTGTCTTCGCCAAACGTCTGATCGACGCCGGCGCCGCAACGGTGATGCCGCTGGGCGCGCCGATCGGCAGCGGCATGGGCATTCAGAACCAGGCCCACATCCGCATCCTGCGCGAGATGATCACCGCCGTGCCGCTCATCGTGGACGCGGGAGTCGGTACCGCTTCCGACGCAGCCCTGGCGATGGAACTCGGCGCCGATGCCGTTCTCATGAATACTGGCATCGCCGGCGCGCAAGATCCGGTCTTGATGGCCGAAGCCATGCACCATGGCGTGCTCGCAGGGCGCCAAGCCTATCTCGCTGGACGCATGCCGAAGAAGCTCTACGCCACGGCCAGTTCCCCGCTCGAAGGCGTGGTCCGCTAGCTTTGTGGAAGGCTGATCACAACGTTTGATTCTTGGTGGCGCAGCGCTTTAGTGTGTGCGTGAGAACTAGATTGTCGGCTTCGCGGTGGAATCAAGTCCTCTGGTTTAGCCGCGAAGCGGCGTGAGAATGCAGCCCACGGCGTAAGCCGTGGGTAGAAAGTGGAAAATGAGCAGCCCCGGAGGGGCGGAAGAGCAGTTCTCACGCGCACGCTTCAGCGCTGCGATACACACCGATCTTACTGGGCCTCAGCTCCTGAGGTACGTCGGCTGATTTTCGCTGCCGCTAGGCCGCCAGTTCGCGACCAGAAACTCTCTGCAAAAACAAAAGGGCGGCCGCAGCCGCCCTCATCAATTCCAACTCTCTTTACCGCTCAGAGCATTTTCGCGCTTTCCACGTGAATCGAATCCCCCATCACGTGTCCAGTCACCGCGATGTGGTGTCCCACGTGATCCTTGAGCGCATCCGGGTTGTCCACCGCCAGGACTTTCTGATCTTTGTCGGTCACGATCACCATCTTCGCGCCCGCGGCCAGGCATTTCTTGGTGCACGCCTCAGCCTTGTCATTGGCGCCCTTGGCGCCGCATTTGTCGTCACTCACCCACCCGTTGACGGTCGTGCTCTTTCCCATGTCGTCAAATGCCATCGCGGTCAGGGCGAACACAAAACACATTGCAAGACAAAGAACCAGAATTTTTCTCATGGCCGGTTTTTCTCCTTTTTGATGCTACATTCGCGGCCCCACGCCGCAGGTTGTGGCAGAAATCCTAATCGCACGATCGAAAGCAGCTTGATGCTCCCGCCGACCGTCGATTTCCCGAACTATACCACAGAGCAACTTCCCGAATGTCACACACTGGCACACCCTTCCACGGATCCGCGGAACCGTTCATCGGACAAGCTTACTTTTTTGCCGAGTGATTGCTGGGCGGTGGAGGATTCGCCGGAGCCGGTGGGACGTACACATACTCTCCGGGACGCACATAGCGTAACTGCTCGCGCGCTTCTTTCTCAATCGACTTTTCGTCCATCTTTAATCCCTGAATCTGTTGCGTGTAGACTTCGTTCTCTTTCTGTTCCTGCGCGATCCGCTTTTGCAGCGATTCATACTCTGCCCGCTTCTGCTTGTAGACAATCATCCCGTTCGCGCCGAACATCACATGCACAAACAACAATCCGGCGAGCACCGCAACCGTGATCGTCGCAATGCGTCGCCGCAAGGCATAAACTTGCGCCCCCAGCGGACGCACACTCTCCATCCACGACGCAGCCATCGCCTCGGCCTGCGGCGCCTTTTCGGCCATCGCACGCAGGCCATCCTGCGGACTGGGAAACCGGCGTATTTTTGAAAGATCCTTTACTCGAAAATCCATTCCTTGGCCGCCCTGCTCAACATCTCCAGACCCTGCTCGCTGCGCGCTTCCGAGTACACTCGCACCACCGGCTCAGTCCCCGAAAGCCGGTAGCAGACCCACGAGCCGTCGTCGAAAACCAGCTTCAGTCCGTCGGTACGAACCACTTCGCTGACCGCCCGACCACAGAACTCCCGCGGATCAAACCTTAACTTCTCAGTGAACTTCCCTTTCACCTCGGGCGTCAAGCGGAAGTTCTGCCGCTGCGGATAATAGGAACCAACTTGGTTAAATAAGGCCTTCAATTGTTCGCCCAGAGACTTCCCACGCCGCGCCACCATCTCGCAGCACAGCAACCCCGCCAGCACCCCGTCTTTTTCCGGCACGTGATGACGGATCGACAGCCCCGCGCTTTCCTCCCCCCCGATCGCGATCTTGTCCTGCATAATCAGTTCGCCAATGTACTTGAACCCGACTGGCGTCTCGTAAAGTTCCACGCCGCGCGCCTCGGCAATCGCATTGATCAGGTTCGTGGTCGCCACCGACTTTGCCACGCCGTTTTTCCAGCCTCGGCTCTCCACCAGGTAATCGAACAACAGAGCAATCACGTAGTTGGGTTGCAGGAAGGTCCCGTCCCCATCGACAATCCCGAAGCGATCCGCGTCCCCATCGGTCGCAATGCCGATGTGTGAACCGGTCGCCCGCATCTTTTCTCGCAGATCCCCCAGCAGGTGATCGTCCGGTTCCGGCGCGTGCCCGCCAAAAAGCACGTCCCGATAGTCGTGGACGGTGGCAACCTTCACCCCCGCGTCGCGCAGCAACTCATCGGAATAGCCCCGCGCCGCGCCCCACATCGGATCGAAACAAACTTGCAGATTGGCCTTGCGGATCGTTTCCAGATCCACAATCTCTCCAAGCCGCTTCAAGTACGCCGCTTTCACATCCAGCGACTCCGTGGCGATTCTCCCATCAGCGGCAGCCGGTGCTCTTTTCGCTGCAGTCGAACCATCTCCCGCTTCAATCTCGCTCTCAATCTTCTTTGTAACTTCGGGCAGCGCCGGGCAACCATCCGGTGTGGAGAATTTGATCCCGTTATACTCCGGCGGATTGTGCGACGCCGTAAAGTTGATCACTCCGTCTGCCTTGATCTGCACCACAGCATAAGCAAATGCCGGAGTGGGCGCCGCTTCCGTCACCACGACCGGCGTTATCCCGTGCCCCGCCAGAATTTCCGCCGCCATGGCACAAAATGTCTCGCCCAAAAATCGCGGATCACGTCCTACGATCACGTGCGCTGCCTGCGGCTTCTGCGAAGCCACGTAGCGCGCGATCCCGCCCACGGCACGGCGCACGTTGGCAAACGTAAACTCCTCCGCCATCACCGCCCGCCAGCCCGAGGTCCCAAACTTGATTTGCGTTAGCATGTTCTGCTCTCTAGCGTTAAAGTGAGTGCTACTCTCCCAGCTGTCAGTGGTTGACTGACGCTGATAGTTGCCGGCTGCTAGCCGATTTTATATGACCGACAAACGAATCGTCCTCACCACCGCCGGATCGGAAGAAGAAGCTCGCAAGATCGCTCGCCAACTCGTGGAGCGCCACATCGCCGCCTGCGTCAATTTAGTCCCCAAGATCACATCGATCTACCGCTGGCAAGGCAACGTCGATGAAGCGCAGGAATGGCTCTTGATCGTCAAGACGACAGCCGCAGCCTTCGATCAGGTCCGCGAGGTAATCGCGGAACTCCACTCCTACGAACTTCCAGAATGCATCAGCGTGGCGATCGAGGACGGATCGCCCGCCTATTTGCAGTGGATCGCGGAGTCGGTTGCCGCGCGAGAGTAGTGCCGCGGAACGTTCTTATCCGTTGTTTTTCCGTGCGAATTCTTTCCGTGCGAATCCGTGGCCCAGGCTTCTAGATCGCAGCCAGCCCCAACTCCAGATCGTCAAGAATATCCTCGATATCTTCGATCCCCACCGAGATGCGCACCATTCCGTCGGTGATCCCAATCGCCTTCCGCCCCTTCACACCCAGCCCCGCGTGCGTCATCGTCGCCGGATGCGAGATGAGCGTCTCCACCCCACCCAGGGATTCTCCCAGCGAGCACACGCGAAGTTTCTTCAGCATCTTGTTGGCGTTCTTGAGCGACCCGGTCTCAAACGTAATCATCGCCCCGAAGCCGCTCATCTGCCGCTTCGCCAGCGCATGCTGAGGATGATCCGCGAGCCCCGGATAAAACACCTTGCTCACTTTCCGATGGTTCGCCAGGAAACCGGCCACCACACGCCCATTGCGGTCGTGGATTTCCATCCGCGCCGCCAGCGTCTTCACCCCGCGCAGCACCAGCCAGCACTCAAACGGAGAAAGTATTGCCCCCGCGGCCTTCTGTAGAAAGGCCAGCATCTCCGCCTGTTCCGGCCTGCTGCATACCACCACGCCACCCAGTCCATCGCTGTGCCCGTTAAGAAACTTGGTCGTCGAATGCACCACCATATCCGCGCCCAGCGCCAGCGGCTGCTGAAAGTAGGGTGACATGAACGTGTTGTCCACCACCAACTCCGCTTTCTTGCGCCGGCAAATCTGGCTGATGGCAGCCAGATCGCTCAACCGCATCAGCGGATTCGTCGGCGTCTCCACATACACCATTCGCGTATTCCGTCGGATCGCCCGCTCCACATTCTCCGCATCCGATGTATCCACATACGAGAACTCCAGCCCGAACCCGGTCAGCACCTGGTTAAACAGCCGCGGCGTTCCACCATACAAATCGTTTCCGCAAACTACATGGTCGCCCGATTTCAGCATGCTGGCGACCGCGTTGATCGCCGCCATCCCGCTCGCAAACACCGGCGCCGCTGCTCCGCCTTCGAGCGATGCCAGGTTCTCCTCCAGCCGCGCCCGCGTTGGGTTCGACACCCGCGAATACTCGTATCCCTTGTTCTCCCCGATGCCCTGCTGCACATACGTAGAGGTGGGATAGATCGGTACCGTCACCGCGCCGGTCAAAGGGTCGGGCTCCTGCCCATCGTGAATCGCGCGAGTAGCAAACCCAGCCTGTCTATTTTTCTTCATGCGTTTTCTTCATGCGCATTCCCTGCACGAAATGCCAACAACATCCCACCTGGTTTTTTATCTGTGTTCCCCGGCGTCCTCGGCGTTTAAGATCCGAATCTAAATCCCACCCTCAAATATCTTCTTCGACAAATACCGCTCTGCCGAATCCGGAACAATCGTCGCCACCCGTTTTCCCGCACCCAACCGCCGTGCCACCAGCAAAGCCGCGTACACCGCCGCTCCCCCGCTCGAACCCGCCAGCACGCCTTCCCGCGCCGCCAGTTGCTTCACCATCGCAAACGCATGCTCGTCCGTCACCGCAATCACCTCATCGCATACCGCAGGGTCAAACGTCTCGGGGATAAAGTTATTCCCAATCCCTTCCACTTTGTGCGGGCCGGCCGCTCCGCCCCCAAGCACCGAACCTTGCGTGGTCACGGCGACCGTCAGCACTCCCGGCACATGCTCCTTCATATATCGCGCCACGCCGCTAAACGTTCCGCAGGTCCCACAGCCCAAGAGCACGGCATCCACTTTCCCACCCATCTGTTCAAACATCTCCACTGCCGTCGTCTGGTAGTGATAATCGGGATTCGCCGGATTCTCAAACTGTCCAGCCATGAATGCCCTGCCGTCGCTGGCCGCCAGCTCCTTTGCCCGCCGGATCGCTCCCTGCATCCCCTCTTCGTCCGGGGTGCGCGCAACCTCCGCCCCCAGCGCCCGCATGATGATCACTTTCTCCTCCGAGAAGTTTTCCGGCACAAACAGCTTCACCTTGTAACCGCGGTTCACCCCGATCAGCGCCAGCCCGATCCCAGTGTTCCCCGCCGTGGCTTCGACGATGGTCCCACCGGGCGCGAGCTTACCCTCCCGCTCCGCCCTGCGGATAATCCCGATCGCAGCGCGGTCCTTCACGCTGCCCCCAGGGTTCAAGTATTCGAGCTTGGCGAAGATATCGGCCGAGCCAGCGGGAGCCAGCCGCTTCAATCGCAACATGGGAGTCCCGCCGACCAGATCAGTGATGTCGTCGGCGACACGCAGATGGGAGACTTCAGAGCTTTTCAGGTGCACGCTACAGGGTAAGTGGATAGTTTGAAATCGTCAATTGCCCCGGCCGCTTGCCCATCGCTCCAACCGTTACCATCGTCATCGTTAATTCCGAATTCTCTCCTGTGTCCTCCGAGACCGTGCTTGCACTCAAGTTTTCCGCCAATTTCACCGATCTAAATACTTTGTGACCATCTGATTCCGGGGGTCTGCATGCATCGGCGAATGGTGCTACGAGTTCTTGTCTGTGCATGTTTCTGCGCAGGGCAAGTCGCCCTGCAAGCACAGGAATTCAAACTCTTTGACCGCACGGTTCAGGTCCATGGCTTCGTGTCTCAGGGATTCGTCTACACCAACGACAACAACTGGCTGACCATGGACACCAGCGATGGCAGTGGCGCCTACACCGATTTCGCGCTGAATATGTCCTCCCAGGTAACCGATAAGCTCCGGATCGGCGCGCAAGGCTATGACCGCAATCTCGGGCAGCTCGGCCAGTACCATCCCTCGCTCGACTGGGCCCTGGCGGATTACCGTTTCAAAAGCTGGTTCGGGGTTCGCGGCGGCAAAGTGAAAACCACGTTGGGACTCTACACCGATACCCAGGATCTCGATTTCCTCCGCGTCTTTGCTCTGCTTCCCCAGAGCATCTATCCCACCGATCTGCGCGACGCCACTATCGCTCACCTGGGCGGCGATATCTACGGCAACGTTTCCCTCAAGCACGGCCTGGGCGATCTTTCCTATACCGCCTACGCGGGACATCGCAGCGACAGCATCTACAGCGGCTACCCTTATCTGCTGACCCAGTACGGAGTCTACTTCTCGCGCGTGGGCGGGTTGCAGTATGGCGCCGATCTGCGCTGGAAGACGCCGCTGAAGGGCCTGCTCATTGGCGCATCGCGCTTGGACGAAGACCTGACCGGCCAGGCGAAATTCGTCAGCCCTCTCAACCCGGCGGGCGGGCCGGTTCCTTTACACGAGGGGTTTAAAGCGGGCTGGACCAACCAATTCTATGGTGAGTACACCGTCGGGAAACTGCGGGTCGACTCGGAGTACCGCCGGCAATTGCACGATCAAATCTCCCAGAGTCTCAACGTGGATACCATCATCGATGTGCGCGCCTGGTACATCTCGGCAGCCTACCGGCTCATGAAACGGCTGGCGGTTGGGTCCTACTACTCGCGCTATACCATTACCACCGTGTCCGGAGGCGGCCCGCTGGCCGTGCTGTTCCCCGACCAAACTAATACCAGCCTCCCGGCCAATCATATCTACGACAAAGTCCTCACGGCACGGGTCGACCTGAACAAGTTCTGGAACGTGAAACTGGAGGGTCATTTCATGGACGGCTATGGAGCCAGCCTATACCCGGACGGCTTCTACCCCCAACTCAACCCTAACGGCTTCAAGCCGAATACCGACGCATTAGTACTTAAAACCAGCTTCAACTTCTAAAGCGAGGGGTAAAGCGCACCGGAGAATGCGATGAAAAACCGACAATTGCTACCTCTCGCCGCTGCACTTGCCCTGGCTGGATGCTTCCAGGCCTTCGCGGGTGAAATTAAAGTGATCGCCAACAACGGCGTGAAAGCCGACACAATTTCCTTCCGGGAACTGGAGCGCATCTTTCTCGAGGAAAACTCCTCGCTCAGCGATGGTACCCATGTGGAACCGGTAATCGAGAAAGATGGGCCGGTCCACGAAGCCTTCCTGCAACGGTACCTCGGCAGAACCGACGACGACTTGCAGACCTACTACCGCGCTCTGGTGTTCACCGGAAGAGGCTCCATGCCCAGGGAACTCGGCACCGACGCCGAAGTCGTCGCCTATGTGTCAAAGACCAGAGGCGCGATTGGCTACGTGGACGCCGAGGCCAGTACCGAAAGCGTGAAGACTCTAACCGTCGTTCGCGCCTCGAATGATGCCCAGAGAAGACTACTCACCCGCGTCGAGCCAGAATACCCAGAGACTCTGAAGCGCCTCAGCATCGGCGGAATAGTGCGGTTGCGGGTAACCATCTCCGCCAAAGGTAAGGTCGAGGAGGTCGAACTGCTTGGAGGCAATCCAATCCTAGGCGAGTCTGCCGTGTTGGCCGTAAAGCAATGGGTCTACACGGCCAGCCACTCGCGCACCACCACCGAGGTCAGCATCCCTTTCGACTCCCACCGTTAGAACTCCAGGAATCGCTCCCCAGCAACTCTCACATTTTCACTTGAGCTAATCGCTGGAAATTGAACATCCGCCAGGCCAAACCTTCGGCGTCTCTTTACTTAGTCCCAGCTCACTTGGTCCCAGCCGCCGGCTGCAAACCCGCGTAGTAGCCGCTCTTCGTCCGCACCAAGAGCTTGCCATGCCCTTTCGCCTTTGCCTCCACGCGGATCGTCCGGAAGCCGCCGCTCGCCCGCGGATTGGTTGGCTTGTAGCCGATCGTATATTGATTTCGGATGTCGTGCGCCACTTGCCGGCTTATCTCATCCACCTCATCAAGCGTCTTCGGGAAAAACGCCAGCCCCCCGGTCCGTTGCGCAATGATCTCCAGCGCCCGCTTGGCTCGCTTGGGGTGGTCTTCATCGCCCAGGATCCCGATCGCATACACCGACGGACCGTTCTCGTCCTGCAACTGCTTCACTGCTTGCTCCAGGGTTTCCCGGCTGGCGTTGTCTTCTCCGTCGGTCACTACGAACAACACTTTCCGCTCCAACCTGGCGTTTCGCTTCAAGTGATCGGCCGAAGCTACCACAGCTTCATAGAGCGCGGTTCCACCTTTGGCGTCAATCTTCTCCAGCGCCTCTTTCAATTTCAGCAGGTCGTTCGTGAAATCCTGGTCGAGATAATATTCGTCGTTGAAATTCACCACAAACACTTCGTCCTGCGGATTGCTCGATCGCACCAGGTTCAGCGCCGCCTGGTTCACCTTGGCCCGCTTCTCCCGCATCGAGCCGGAATTGTCGATCACGATCCCCATCGCCACGGGTATGTCTTCATGCCGGAACGACACAATATTCTGCGGTTTTCCGTCCTCCAAAACGGTGAACGCATTCCGCTCGAGGTCGGTCACAATGTGCTGCCTGTCATCTACCACCGTGGCGTGCAACAGGACCTCGTCCACATCTTTGCGGATGACAAATGTTCCGTTCTCGTCGCGGGGTTGCTCTTGACTCGAACTGGCAGGTGGCTCTGAAACCCCGCCCGATGGGGACTGAGATGGAGGAGGTTGCGACGGGACCGCCTGCTGCTGGGTTGATTCCGATTGGACAGGGTTGGATTGGACAGCCTTAGACTGGAGCTGTGAAGACTTCCACTCCGCGTGCCCGGCAAAAGGCTGCGTCAGCACCACGGCCGCAGCCCCGGCCCAGATCGCGCACCTTAGAAAAGGAAAAACACTCGCAGTCCACTTATTCTTCGGGCGCGTAATATCCGGTCCTGGCATAAACTCGGAGTGGCGGCAGTCCTTTCGGAGGCAGTAACTTCACTTTGATCTTACGCCATTTGCCGTCCCGCACTACCTTGCTGGGACGATACCCCAGCACATACTGATTCCGCAGTTCGACTCCGATCTTCGTCGCCACATCGGCCAGGTCGTTCGGGTTCTCCACCGTAAACGCCCGTCCACCCGTCAGTTCCGCGATCTCCCCCAGCAATGCTGGACCCAGGCGCTCTTCCTCGGTTGGAAAATACCGGTCGTAAATGCCGATGGCATACACCATCACGTCCGCTTCCTTCACCAGAGACTTGATCTCGTTCTCGGTGTAGCGGCTGTGATTGTCGCCCCCATCGGAGATGATCAGAAGCGCCTTCTTCGCGTACTTCGCCTGCCTCATCTTGCTGACGCCCATGTAGATCGCATCCAGGAGCGCGGTCATCCTTCGCGGTACGGCGTAGATCAGCTTGCCTTGAATCTCGTCCACGGAACTGGTGAAGTCGTTGACCACCTCGGGCGCGTCCGAGAACGTGATCATGAAAAATTCATCCTGTGGGTTGGCGGTCTTGAAGAACTCCATTACCGCATCCTTCGCCCGATCCATCTTGCTGCTCATGCTCCGGCTGGAATCGAAGATCACCCCCAGCGAAACCGGCGCGTCTTCACTCGAGAAACTCTTGATCTCCTGCGCCGCGGCGCCTTCAAAAAGCTGGAAGTTCTCCTTCTCCAGCCCGGTCACCAGCCGGTTCATCGGATCGGTAATCGTCACCGGGACCAGCACCAAGTCTGCGGACACCTTCAGCGGACGCACGTGCGCATTCAGGGACGGAGAGACCATGCTCTGGGTCGCGACTTCCTCCGTCTTCGCTTTCTCCGCTTCGGGGGGCTGGACTTCGCGCGCCATGACGTGGACATCGTTCACGTCCGTCTGTCCCGCGGCAGTCGCCGGCCAGCCACACGCTACTCCCATCGCGAGAAGCAGCATCCGGAAAAGAGAAGACCGAAGCGCGATTCCACGCAACCGTACACAAGCTGGGTTCGAGTGTTGAACCAGGAGGGACTTCCGAACTAGGGCCTTGGGGCGAGATAACAGGCGCCCATCCAGGAGGGCCATAAGCACCTCAATTGGCCGCGATAGTATCACAGCTTTGCTCAACAGACCGCGGTTTTTTTGTCAAATCTTGGTGACAAGCCGGAATTGACGCCCATTCCGGGCATACTCTCTAAGTCCAGTCGACGTTAATTCCAACCCTTACCTTTTTACCCGGCGTCATCCCGAAGCCACGCGTATTCACCAGCGAGGCGAGGGGTCTGGCGCGCGCCATGAAAAATCTATCGCATCGGCGCTTCGTTGCCCTTACCGATTGACTACGACACCCCGCAGTCCCATCCTCCATCTTGTTACAATCAAAGCTCTCCATGGCTGACATTCAACCCTTTCGCGCTTTTCGCTACGATCCCCAGCAGGTATCCCCTGCCCAGGTCGTCACCCAACCTTACGACAAGATCACTCCCGCCTTGCAGGATCACTATTACGCGGCCAGCCCCTACAACCTCGTCCGCGTAATTCTTGGTCGCCGCGAGGAGAGTGACAATCCGGCGAACAATGTATATTCCCGCGCCGCAGCTCACTTCCGCGACTGGCGCCAGCAAGGCATCCTCCGCCAGGATTCCCTTCCCTCCTTATACGCATATTCTCAGCGCTTCACTCTGCCTGATTCGACCAAAGACGGCTCAACTGCCGAACTCGAGCGCCACGGCTTCATCGCTCTCGGTCGCATCGAAGACTATCCCACCGGCGTCGTCTTCCGCCACGAGCAAACCCTGGCCAAACCCAAGGCCGACCGCCTCGATCTGCTCCGCGCCACCCGCGCCCACTTCGGCCAGATTTTCATGCTCTATGAGGATTCCGGAGAGATCGAATCCCTTCTCGCCACTCCCGCCACTACAGTCCCGGATATCACGATAAAAGATGAATACGGCGTCGTTCACCGCGTCTGGCAAGTCTCCGATCCGCTTCTGATCGATTCCGTCCGCACCGCCATGCACGACAAGAAACTCATCATCGCCGACGGCCACCACCGCTACGAAACCGCCCTCACCTACCGCAACGAACGCCGCGCCGCCGATTCTTCCAACGCTCACTCCGCTTCCAGCGCATTTCCCTACGAGTTCGTCATGATGACTTTCGTCAACATGAACAGCCCCGCTCTGCGCATCCTGCCGACGCACCGGGTCGTCTACGGTCTGACCTCCTTTTCGGAAGACGCCTTCCGCGATTCCGCCCGCGCTTATTTCGACATTGACGAGGTCGATCCCTCGCTCGACGCGCCTCGTGCCACCGCCATTCTCCGCGAGTCCGGACGCGCTGGAACCACCATCCTCGCCGTCACCGCCAACCGCGCCTTCTTGTTGCACCACCCCAATCCCAACACCCCGCAAGTCTTCGCCGGCCTATCCCTCCGCCAGCAGGCCCTCGACGTAGTGCAACTGCACAAGTGTTTACTGGAAAAAGTATTGAACCTCTCCGAGGAATCCATCCGTAATCAGCAGAACATCTCCTACGTCCGCGACGCCGCCGAGGCCTTGTCGTTAGTACGCGGCGCAACCGGCCCACGCGCCAATATCGCTTTCCTCATGAATCCCTGCCGCATGTCGCAGGTCCGCGACATTGCCTTCGCCGGCGAAGTCATGCCCCAGAAATCCACCGACTTCTACCCCAAGCTCCTCACCGGACTGACGGTCTATGCCCTCGATTAGCGGAGCTCGTGTGGGGACAGCCGCCCTCGGCTGTCCAGCCGGGCGCAGCCCGGCAGCCCGCCACCGGTCACGCAGCTTAGGGGCCTTGTCCGTCACCGTCCTCTTATTCGTAGCCGTCTTGCTCGTTTCCGCCGCACCCCCCGATAAGCATCTCTCCATCTACTCCAACGCTGCCAACTACTCCCTGCCCATCGTGCAGCGCCAGGGCCATGATTACGTCGGCCTGCTGGAGCTCCTCGATCCTCTTGGCACGGTTAGCGCAAAATCCGATCCTCCGCGCTGGCGCATCCACTACAACAACATTCTCGGAGACTTCACCGTCGGCAAGAACCACGCCCGCATCCAGGGACGCGACGCCGACCTCTCCGCAAAGTTCCTCGTAGAGAACGGACGCGGCCTGGTTCCGCTTGCTTCCCTTAGTTCCCTGCTGCCTCGCTTCCTGGGCGGTCCCGCAACTCTGCACGAAGACTCCGGCCGCCTTTTCATCGGCAGCATCGCCACCCACTTCACCGCCTCGGTGGCCCCGGACGATCCTTCGCAACTCATCTTTCACTTCACCTCGCCAGTCAATCCCTCAGTCGCTACCGAGCCCGGCCAGCTGCGCATGACTTTTAGCCACGAGCCGATTACCTCGCCAGCGTCTCCCACGCTCACTTTCGGCAGCAAGACCATTCCTTCCGCCACTTATTCCGAAAGCAATGGCGCCGCCCAGATCACGGTCAGCAGCACCACCCCGCTCACGGCCAGCTTCAGTAACGACGGCCGTACCATCACTCTTTCTCCCGCGAAGTCTCAAACCGCGGCAACCGCAGTTCCAGCACCCAACCCGGCCCCGCAAGCGCCGGCAACCAATCCCTCCGCTTCCGTCCCACGCCGCTACTTCGCGATAGTCGACGCCAGCCACGGCGGCAACGACCGTGGCGAAGCTCTCAGCAACACGCTCGCCGAGAAAGACGTTACCGTCGCCTTCGCCCGCCGTCTGCGCCAGGAACTCGAGAATCGCGGCATCTCCACCCTCGTCCTCCGCGATTCCGACGCTAACCTCTCCCTCGACGAGCGCGCCTTTTTCGCCAACACCACCCACGCCGCCGTCTACGTCGCCCTGCATGCCGCGTCGAACGGCCACGGCGTTCGCCTTTACACCGCGCTGCTTCCCTACACGAGCGAGGACGACCGCGGCCCGTTCCGCTCCTGGACCACCGCCCAGCAATCCTCCATCTCTCTCAGTCAAGCCGCTGCCGCCAGCGTTGCCACGGAATTGAGAAAGCAGCAGATCTCAGTCCGCACTCTGACCGCGCCACTCCGTCCCCTGAATAACATTGTCACTGCAGCCATCGCCGTCGAGGTTGCTCCGCCCGCCTCGGACATATCGCAACTCACCTCGCCCGACTACCAGCAACTCATCACCACCGCCGTGGCCAACGGAATCGTCGCCATTCGCGCCCAGCTCGCAGCCGCCCCATAAGGGAACTTAGCAATTTGGTAATTTAGTAATTGAGTAATTTAGAATCCTCGGGCTTCATAAATTACAAAATTACTCAATTTCCCAATTGCTAAATTCCACCATGATTCCACGCCATCTCTACATTGCGGTTTCGGTGCTCGTGCTGGCCGTGTTGGGCATGAGCCTCTATGCGTGGCGCATGCGCGGACGCGCCGCCGCCGAACCTGTCGCCTCCGTCGACACCCGTCCCGTCGTAGCTCCCGTCGCCGGACCCACCGAGCAAGTAACCCTGTATGTCGCTTATGACGATGACGGCGTGCTCCATGCTCAGGCCGCTCAGATTCCGCTACCATCGGTTCGCCAGCAGCGTGCCGAAGAATTGCTCCGCTCCCTCATCGCCCTCTACCTCGACAAGTCCTCGCCCCACCCGTTGCCGCCCGGCTCCGACATCCGCAGCGTCTACCTGGTCGATCCCGGCCTCGCCGTCATCGACCTCAACGCCGCCTTCGCCGACGGTCACCGCTCCGGCGTGCTCACCGAAGAACTCACCGTCGCGTCCATGATCCAAACCCTCTCCGCCAACATCCCTGGCATTCTTAAAGTGAAAATTCTGGTGGAAGGCAAGCAGCGCGACACCTTGGCCGGCCACGCCGACCTAACCGCCTTCTTCGACGTTTCCGCCATCAACCGCCTAACCTCGCAACTGCAGGCAAGCCAGTAGCCGCCGCCGTTTTCCCGCGACAAGGCCTTCGTCTGATAGTTTCCGTGCGGACGTATGCTGCTAGCGGATGTTCAGGTCAACGTAGTGGGCGAAGTTGGATAGCGCTACTTGGTCGTTGCCGGGTATGTAGAAGCCAAACTTGCCCAGGCTGAGATTGGTGCGGGGTTGCGTCCAGCGATCCAGCACGGTCCAATGGTCACCGTGCTTGATCTGGTGGACGAGCTCCGTGGGGCTTACCCGAATTTGCAGAGTGCGGAAGCTTTTCTTATCGCCTTTATCGGGAACGATGATCTCGTCCGTTTTCTCCCCGTTGCGAATGACGGTGCGGTAGAAGTTATTGTCGTCCATTTGGAAGAGGACGTAGTTTTTGGGGTCACTGTAGTCGAGCACCCATTGCAAGAGGTGACCCTTGGTAAGCATCGCGGAAAAAACAAATGTGCCCGAGGCGGGAACGACTCCGTACAGGACGAAGTCCCCGCCTTTGCGAGTGAAAGCATCTCCCTCATGCTTCCAAGAGCCAGGGTCATCCCACTTCGACATACCACTCGGGGCGAGAGACAAATCCAGAGTCTTGGTTTGCCCCCCGATGACTTCGAGCGTAGACGTGCGCGTGAACTTTTCGGCGGTTCGCGCAGTAAGCGTGTAAGTTCCGGCGGCAAGATTGAGCGGCACGCCGCTGCTCACCATTTTCAGCAGCCCACCTTTCGCGATTGCAACCGTGGCGTCGGCGGGCGCGAAGGTAATTTTCAATTCGCCCAGCGAGGATTCCGGTGCGGCTTCCAGCGCGGCATCCGCAGCAGCGAGAGTTATGGTTCCGCCCGCGGCGAATTGTTTCTTGAACTGCCGGAGCTTGAATCCCTCTTTGCGCAGCTCGACGGTATGGTCTCCCGGATTGACGGTTGAAACGGAAAGCGTGCCATCGGGCTGAATGGTGCCGACGAGAGTTTGATCGACGAGAACCGTGGTTCCAGGAGCGCCGCCCTGGATGGTCAGCGAGGCCAGGCGAGGTTGCAGGGTGGTCAGCGGGGCTAGGCGAGGCTGCGGCTGCAGGCTCTGAGGTTGCAGATTCTGAGGTTGCAGGTTCTGAGGTTGCAGATTCTGAGGTTGCAGGTTAAAGACAAGCTTGGCCTGTTCGCCCCTCCGAATGCGGACCTTCTGCGGCGGAGGATCCTGAAAGCCGCTCTTGGAGACTTGTACAACGTGGTCCTTGAGCTCGAGATTCGGCAGTCGCAATTGTCCGGATCGAGTGACTTGCCCTTGAAGTTTTCCGTCAACAAAAACTCTTGCGTCGTCTTGACCGGCAACCACAAGCAGCGTGCCCAGGTTGCGGCCGGAGTCCGCGGGCGGCTGGTCATCGACCTTGATTTTTCCGGCGGCGGTGGCGGAAGGCACACCCGAAGCAGGCAGAGATGGTTCGGGAGTTGGTTGTGCCGGTGCGGAGACGGAAGGTACGGGGACGGAGGGCGCGGAGACGGCCGGAGAAGAGACGGTAGGAACCGAGACCGGTGTGGCAGCCGCTGATGGAGCCTTCGCCACTGGCGGAGCGTAATGTTTTCGCGTAAAGAAGAAGGTCGCTGCCACCAGGATTATCGCGGCGGCGGAGACGACGATCAGCGTTGTGGAGTTCGACCTCGTAGGCTGTTTTGGCAGGGATGACGACGATGGGGATGTGACTTTGGCTGCCGGTGCGGAAGGCTCGGTGCCGGGAACGGTGGTGGCTTGTGTTGGGGGGAGTTGCGGCTCTGGGGGAGCGGTCGGCACTTTGTCCAGCGGCACATTGCTGGGCGAAACGTTGCTGGGCGAAGCAATGCTAGGCGGAACAATAGCGGTCGGCGTGTTCGCGGTCGGAGCGTTCGCGGGTGTAACCGGGCTTGGCAGAATCTGGCTGCTATCGGCGCGTGCAGCCTCCGGAGCGCTGGGGCGCGGGACGTGAAAAATGACGGTCGCGCTTTTGTTGAGCGGCGAGGCGGTTGAGCTGTCCTGGGGGACAAATCCCAGCCGGTGCAGAAGGCGATTGGCGACGGATAAAATCTCTCCATCCGTCCAATGCTTGGCCGCCACCCCTTGGATGCGCTCGGCTAATGCTTGTTTTGCTGCAACGTCAGCGGCCTCATCGATTGCACGCTCCATGCGCCGCAGGTCTTCCACGTCGCTGCGGCGGGCCTGGCGCCGCCGAGCCCCTTGGTCGCGCTGGATTGCATCCTGAATCTGAAGCAACTTGGCATTGTCGGGATGAACGGCCAATCCCTCTGCCACCCAAGCCAAGGCTGCGAATAGATCGCTGGAGGACTGTAGCTTGCGCGCACGCGCTACCCAATCCTCCACAGAGCTTGCTTTTTTCTGGTCTTCGATTAGGCTGCGAATCGTTTTGGCTGTGGGATGTGTGGGGTTCAACTTGAGCGCCTGATTGGTCAGCGTCTCGGCTTCCAACCAATTCGTTTCTACGACCGACTGTGCGTGCTCGACCAGGGCATTGGCCAGGATGGCGCGGGCGAGAGAATTGTTTTTATCCAGCTCGTAGGCTTCGCGCAATAACTGAATCGCTTCGCCGGACTTCTGCTGCGCGAATAGTTCCTGGCTTTCGGTGATAAGACGGTTAGCTTCGGCAGTGCGCTTGACGCCATCACGGGCGAGCTTTTCCAGCTCGGACAGCTCCGCATCGTTGGGAAATTCCGCGGCTGTGCCTTGCAACAAATCCAGGGCGCGAGAGTAGTCCCCCGAACGCAGATAGACCTTGATCTGCTCAACCAGCTGCGGTTTGGATTCGGTGCGGGTTTGCAGTTCGCCTCTTTTCTCCAAGCGCTCTAACCTCGAAAGTTAAACTTGGATATCGATTGCAAATGGTGCCCTCCGAGGACTCGCCGAACCTCGTAACACCCTGCCAATTCTCTCGGTGAAGAGGGGATTTTCATGGCCCACCCCGCTGTGCGGGGGCCTCAAAATCTTAGTCGATTGGGCGAAAAAGGGTAGTGTCCTGGGAGTTTCCTGGCTGGCTGCTGGAAAACTCGGTCGCACCATTGATTTTGGGTGGCGCAGCGCTTCAGCGCTGCGAAAAGTAGCTTGTTTTCAATAGCGGCTTTAGCCACCGAGGGAGCATTCGGTCATCGAAAAGAGTTTTTCAGCAGCCTGCTAGCTAGCCATTTAGGTTAGAGTCTATGGCAGAATCGCCCACATCTTCGGGTCCCCAGCTCCATAAATTGGAGTCCTTCCCACGCAGATTTCCCGCCCGTTGGAGTCGCCCAAACCGACGCCGTATCCGTTCGACGATTCGGCCCAGGACCGTCTCCCGTCCGACTTTTCGTAACCGCCACGGCTCCCATCACTTAGACAGGATTGTACATACGAAACTATACAGTCATTACTGCATGCACAAATGTTCCAGTTGGAACATTAGCGCGAATGTTCCGGTGGGAACATTAGGCCAATCTCGAATCTGTTCCTTCGCCGGCGCAGCTCGCGCTATCTGCCGCCTACTCCACCTTCTCCGCCACCCACCGCGAAATCGCCGTCACCATTTTCCGCGGCGCGAACCTCACCGACTCAGCCACCAGCCAATTCTGCACCCCTGAGATCACTACCGTTCGCCCCGCCATCAACCCCCGGTACCCATCCCGCGCCACCACTTCCACATTCATCGGACGGAGTTTCCTGAACAGCCGCGAGTCCTCCGTGCCCGCCCGCTTCGCGAAGCCCGTAGCGGTAGCTCCTGGACAGAAACAGCTCACCACCACGCCCGATCCCGCCACTTCATTCGCCAGAGCCTCCGATAACGAAAGCACATAAGCCTTGGTCGCGTAATACACTGCCATCAGCGGCCCCGGCTGAAAAGCCGCGGTGGAAGCCACGTTCATGATCTTGCCCCTGCGTCGCGACAGCATCGGCGGAAGGAACAGCCGGGTCAGATATGTGAGCGCCGTGATGTTGAGGTGAATCTGCCCCAGGATCTCTTCCTCAGGCATCGAGGCGAACTCGCCAAACCCGCCAAATCCCGCGTTGTTCACCAGCACATCGACCACGACTTCTTCGCGCTGCAACTGGTCGAAAAGAAACTTAGGAGCCGCTGACTCGGCCAGATCGAGCGCGATCGTTTTCACGGTGACTCCGTACTGCCCTTGCAGTTCGGTAGCCACTTGATTCAGCTTGTCTGAGCTGCGTGCGATCAGCACAAGGTTGTAATGATCGCGCGCGAAAAGTTTTGCCAGTTCATATCCAATGCCTCCGGATGCGCCGGTAATCAGTGCCGTCTGAGTCTTTGACTCCATAAACTCTCCTGCTCAAGATGCGTTAAAGAAAAAGGGCGCGGGCAAATAGCCCGCGCCCACACACTCAAACCAAGACTTACGCCCCGACGAGCGCCGGCTCCACTCCGTAAATCGAGTGCCACGAAGTCGCGGCCTTCAGCTTGCCGTTGACGTTGTTGATGTTCTTTACCCCTTCAGTCTCCAGCCACTTGCGGAACGCCGCGGCGCCCTGCTTGGCATAGATCGGGATGCCATCCTTCCAGGTCGCGCGTCCACACAGCACGCCGTTGAACTTCACTCCTGATTCACCCGCCAGTTCCAGCGTCTCGCTGAATTCCGCATTGCTCACGCCTGCCGAAAGATAAATGAACGGCTTGGTGGCGACGTTCGCTGCCTTATGGAACAGGTCGATCGCTTCTTTCTTTGAGTAAGCCTTCTGCCCGCCGAAGCACTGCACGCCCTCGACGAACTTCATGTTGACGGGCACCTCGACCTTCAGCACGTCCACGCCATAGCGGTCTTTGCTGAACTCGCGCATGCTCTCGGTGACAATGTGCGGCTTCTTCTTGGCGTATTCCAAACCCTTCTCGTCCGCGCCCTCGTCATAGCCAACGAACTCCAGGAAGTAGGGGATGTCATTGGCGCGGCACTCGTCGCCAATTCGTTCCACCCAGGCGTGCTTCTTGTCGTTCACGTCCTTGGGATCGAATGGAGTGTAGTAAAGCAGAATCTTCACGCAGTCCGCGCCCGCTTCCTTCAGCCGTCGCGCCGACCAGTGATCCAACAAATCTCCCAATCGTCCCGGACCGGTCTTGTCGTAACCAGTCTTCTCGTAAGCGAGCAGCAAGCCGGCGTTCTTGGCCCGCCGTTTCGAAGCCGGCAGTCCCCACTCCGGATCGAGCAGGATGGCGCTGGCATGGGGCGTCAAAACTTCGGTGACCAGTATCTTGAATTCTTCCATCATGGCGTCGCTGACTTCGCCGCCTTTTTCTTTGGCCAGCGACTTCTGCAGCGACCCGCGCTGGTCCATCGCAGCGGCAGCAATCACACCATGTTCGTTCGAGACTTTTCTAAGACCGGCAAGTTTTCCAGGGGTAAGCTTCATGAGATTCCTCCGAATCAGTACTGAAGAGATGAATGCTTGGGACAGTTAATTGTAAACCAAAGCGCATTGACAGACTTCATTAAAAGTAGGTAATATAACTACTTCGAGGTTGGAACATGGAGAAGGCAATTTCGGCTGCCGACGCGAACCGGAAATTTTCTCAGCTGCTGCGGGACGTCCGCGAAGGACAAAGCTATGTTGTGACTAGCCATGGCAAGGCTGTAGCACGCATTGCTCCCTTCAAAGAGGACCAGGCCACCGCGGTGCGCGCCCGAGCATCGCTGCTGACCCGCTTGCGAGCTGAGCGCGTCGTCAAGATAGGCCGCTGGAAAAGGGACGATCTATACGACTAGGCGGATACCGTGAGGCTGGCACTCGATACCAATGTTTTGGCCTACGCCGAGGGGGTCAACGGCGCTGCGAGAAAGAATACCGCTCTCGAAATCATCGCTAAACTACCCGCCAACGCCACCTTCTTGCCCGTCCAAGCGCTAGGAGAACTCTTCCACGTCCTAGTGCGCAAGGCGGGCCGTTCGCCGGAACGCGCGCGCGCCGCGATCTTAAGCTGGCAGGACGCCTTTCCCCTGATCGAGACCTCACCCGCGATTCTAATCGCCGGCACCGATTTAGCCGCGCGCCACAACCTCAGCCTCTGGGACGCCGTTATTTTCGCCGCCGCTGCAGCCGCCGGGTGCCGTCTTCTGCTCTCCGAGGATCTTCAGCCGGGCTTCACGTGGAATGGAGTGACTGTCGCCAATCCGTTTTCCGCGGCAAAGCATCCTCTCTTAGAGGAGTTGATCGAGCCCTGAATGATGCAGGGAGTCCTTTATGATTTGTCTTGTTCGTCAAACTGGCGAATGATTTCTTAGTGGAGCCAGATGGCCGGTGAGACAGCGAAGCGCCGTGCGAGCAATGGTATAGTGGTATGACCGCTGAGGCTTTCCATCTCCTTGTACGCAGGCAGAGAATAAGCCGACGGCTTTTAGCGATCTCATGCACCCCATTCGGAAGGAAGCATTCATCATGGCCATTGCCACTACGAATCCCGCCACCGGCGAAGTAATCCAGACCTTTGAACCGCTTTCCGGCGCCCAGATTGAGCAGAAGCTCCAGTTGGCAGTCGCCGCTTTCCATGCCGAGGGTAAGACTCCCTTCGCCGAGCGCGCCCGCCGGCTGGTGAAGGCCGCCGAGATCCTCGAGCGCGACAAAGAGAAGTTCGCTCATTTAATGACGCTCGAAATGGGCAAGCCCTACAAAGCGGCCGTGGCCGAGGCGGTGAAGTCGGCGGGAGGCTGCCGCTACTACGCCGAGAATGCCGAGCGCTTCCTTACCGATGAAATTATCGAAACCGGCGCCAAGAAAAGTTTTATTCGCTACCGCCCCATTGGCCCCATTCTCGCCGTGATGCCGTGGAACTTCCCCTTCTGGCAGGTGTTTCGCTTCGCCGCTCCGGCGCTGATGGCGGGCAATGTGGGATTGTTGAAGCACGCTTCGAACGTACCCCAATGCGCGCTGGCGATTGAGAAGATTTTTCTCGAGGCTGGATTCCCTCAAGGTGCGTTTCAGACCCTGCTCATCGGTTCGCAGCAGGTGGACGCAATACTCAACGACCCGCGCGTAGTCGCGGCCACGCTCACCGGAAGCGAGCAGGCCGGCATTCAGGTCGGAATTGCGGCTGCGAAGCGCATCAAGAAAGTTGTCCTGGAGCTGGGTGGCAGCGATCCTTTTATCGTGATGCCCAGCGCCGATCTCGACGCTGCCGTGGCCACGGCCGTGGAGGCTCGCGTCATCAATAACGGCCAGTCCTGCATTGCGGCGAAACGTTTCATCGTCGCCGAACCCATTGCCGAGCAATTCGAACGCAAGTTCGTCGCCCGCATGAAGAATCTGCGCGTAGGAGATCCCTTCGACGAGAAGACGGAACTGGGTCCGCTGGCCACCGCCGACGCCGTCACCTCGCTCGATGCCGACGTGCAGAAAACCGTAAAAGCGGGGGCCAAGATCTTAACCGGCGGGCATCCTCTGAAGCAGCCCGGCAATTACTATGCGCCCACGGTTTTGACGGAGATTCCGAAAGAGTCGCCGGCCTACCGCGAAGAATTCTTTGGCCCGGTCGCCTCGTTATTCCGGGTCAGAGATATCGACGAAGCTATTCGCCTCGCCAACGACAGCCGCTTTGGGCTTGGAGCCAGCGCCTGGACAACCGACGACCGCGAACGCGAACGTTTCATCAACGAACTCGAGGCGGGAATGGTCTTCATCAACAAGATGGTCGCCTCCGATCCCCGCATCCCATTCGGCGGGGTCAAGCAGTCCGGACACGGCCGCGAACTAGCCGCCAACGGCATTCGTGAGTTCATGAACATCAAGACGGTTTGGATCGCGTAGGCGGGATTTCCTACCGACAGCCTTTTTCACACTCCCCGGCCCCGCGAAAGACGCTTATCCGAAGAAGGTGATGATTGGGGCTGCTGGGTTGCAGACGCGCTGTGCAGCGCCGAATAAACTTTCGCGAGCAGCGAACTTCGGGTGAACGGCTTCTCCAGGAACGCAGCCTCCGGCAGCAATACGCCACGCAAAGCAGCCAGATCGGCGGTGTATCCCGACATGAACAAGGAGCAAAGATGCGGGCGGAGGGTCTTGATCTGTTGCAGAAGGTCAATGCCGCTTTTTCCGGGCATGATGAGGTCCGTGAGCAGCAGATCGATCGCTGGCTCGGGAGTCTGGACCATGACCAGCGCGGCTTCCGCACTTTTTGCTTCGAGGACCCGGTAACCCGCCTCTTGCAGCATTCTGACTACGAGTTCGCGCAGAGGGCTATCATCTTCCACCACCAAGATGGTTTCCGATCCTCCCGGAGATTCCACCGCCTCATAGCGGCGAACCAGAGGTTCGGCTTTCTCGGCCACTCTCGGAAAGTGAATTTTGAACGTTGTGCCCTTGCCCAATTCGCTGTACACCCAGATGTTGCCTCCGTTCTGCTTCACAATTCCGTCTACGGTCGATAGTCCCAGCCCGGTGCCCAGTCCAACTCCCTTAGTGGTAAAGAAAGGCTCGAAGATCTGCGATTTTGTGGCTTCGTCCATCCCGCAGCCGGTGTCACTGACGGTCAAAACAACGTGTTTTCCGATCTGGGAATCCAGGTACTGGGAAGCGTAGAGTTCGTCGACTTCAGCATGCCCTGTCGCGATGACGATCTCGCCGCCGCTCGGCATCGCATCGCGTGCGTTTACCACCAGATTCATCAGGATCTGCTCAATCTGACCGGGGTCAGCCTTGATGCAGTCAATCGGGACCGTCGGCCGGAACGAAACCGCAATATCCTCGCTGACCATTCGCAGCAACAGGCTCATCACGCTGCCCACCACTTCGTTGAGGTCCAGGATTTTGGGAAAGACAACCTGCCGCCGGCTAAAAGCCAGAAGCTGCCGCGTCAGCAAGACTGCCCGGTTCGACGCCTTCTTGATTTGCACTAGATACCCGTTCAACAGGCTTTCCGGTTCAACCAGACCCAGCGACAAATCGCTGTAACCAATAATCACACCCAGCATGTTGTTGAAATCATGCGCCACACCTCCAGCCAATCGTCCTACCGCTTCCATTTTCTGGGCTTGGCGGAACTGCGCTTCCAGTCGCCGGGTCTCGGTGATGTCGCGCGCAATCGCCAGTACACAGGGTTGTCCGTCGAGATCGATGCGTTCCGCCGACACGTCTGCTTCCCGAATCTGTCCTGCGGCGGTTGAGTATTGCGTATGAAACCCGGTAACCCGTCCGCTTTCCGCCAACTGCTGGATCATCTCCAAACGAAGCGACGGTTGTGCCCAAATGCCCAGATCTGAAGCGGTGCGCCCAATCACATCGTTTCGCTCGTACCCAAGCATCTTGAGGAATGCCTCGTTCACGTCCAGATACCGCCCGTCCCCTTCCGTCGAAATCGCCATCGGCAAGGGGCAACTGCGAAAGGCTTTGCTGAACCTCTCTTCCGATTTGCGCAACTCCTCCTGCACCCGCTTGCGATCGGTGATGTCCTGCAAGACACAGGCGATCCGATCGATGCCCGTGGAACTCTCGATGGGGAAATACGACACGAAAAAGTCTCTCTCGCCCAGTTCCGGATACTCATGACGGAACTCATATTGAACGATTTCCCCCCGGAAACATTCATCCATCTTTCCTTTAACGAGGGTTTTAAAGACCTCTCTCGTCACCACTTCCTCGACGAGGCGGCCTATGACCTGTTCCCGCTCCATGCACCGATAGTGCAGGAACGCGCGATTGGCTATTACGTAGCGGTATTCGCGGTCCACCACCACGATCATCTCTTCCAAGCCTTCCACCACTCTCTCGTATTCCCGCAGTGTTTTCTCAGTCCGCTTGCGGGCGGTGATGTCGTGGGCAATGGTAGAGGCGCCCACAATGCGGCCTTCGGGATCCCGCACCGGCGAGAGGATCAGCGATACGTGAATCAGGGTCCCGTCTTTGCGCCGGCGCACGGTTTCTTCGCGAGTCACCAACCGCCCCGCAGCAGTCTCCTGCAGGAATTGCTTCGATTCCTCCTGCAGTTCCAGCGGAACGATGGTGGAGACCGGTTTGCCTACGATTTCCTCGGCCTTATATCCGTAGAGCGCTTCGGCATTAGGATTCCACCTGACGATCGTGCCCGTCAAATCTTTGGTGAAAATGGTCTCGTCATAAGAAGCCACAATGGCGGCTAGATCGTAATTGCGCCGTTTGGCGTCGCGGCGTTCCTGGTCAACCCGGTTGAGCCACATCGCACTCACCCACAGGAGCACGGAGAACGCCACTACTTCGCTCAAGGCATGGACGGCAACTCCAAATTCCGTGCCATAAAGCCCGGCAAATTCACCGCGCCACCGAACCCAGCCGAATAATATCGGTAGCGCGACCACCAAAGGCAAACCTCGACGCGCCAGGACACCACCGATGTACTCGCTGGTAAGGGTTGCCATTAAGCCAAGAGTCGGGCGTAGCGCCAGAATAGCCAGTGCCATGACCACGAACAGGAGGGCCGTCTGGAGCGCTACTGGAGAGTAAGCCACGATGCTGTAGAGCGAACGAACGCCGAGGAGATAGCCGACGCATGCGACAAATCCGTTCAGAGCTGTGAATACGGACAGGGCTTGCGCCAAGTAAAACCTGCGGGTCGTCACCAATACCATGCTGACGCCCAGAAGCGAGAAGCCCAGCGCGGCCTCTGCCGACATACGTCCGGGATGCAGGACTCCCGTGGCCAGAAGGCTTCTGTGAAATAGAACTTCATCGATGCCCAGATTCCAATGGAAGAGACTTTCTGCGAGGGTCAGCAGGCCCATCCAAGCAACCGCACCGCTCAGAACTTGTCCCGCGCGGAGTCGAATGCGCGGGGTGGCAGGTTCGCCTGGGCGTAGCTGAATCAGCCAGAGAGAGAGTCCGGCGAGCACAAAGCATAAGGCGGTGTTGGGCTGCATTGCGACCAGCCCGGGAAAGGCGCCGGTGAGGGCGGGAATGCCGAGCAACCATCCCAGAAGTCCGAGAGTCCCGACAAGCATGGTTGCCGCGCTCGCTGCACGCGCGAATAGCCTGCAGTTCCGAATGTCACGGGACTCGGATGGGGTGCTCACTGCGACCTCTTGTAAATCGCGTCAGAGCCCGAGGGGTGGGGGAAGATCTGCCCTGGCTCTACCAGAACCTGCGGTATGAATGGACCTACAGAGCAGTATGCACCTGCGCGGGCAGCAGGTCTATCACTATCGGTCGGACTGCCGAAAACGAATACCCTCGATAAAGCGAATCCAGCCGCATTCACCAGCTTGCGGAGAGCCATCCTGGGGCTGTCACTTGGGACAGTTACCCCATGCTGCGGCAAAGCAGAGAACAGATGCACCCGGGTGAACAGCCCCATACAACCTCGATACTTGCGCGGTCACCTCCTGTTAACGGACATCAAGCGGTGCACTTTTAGAGTACACGCGGCGGAACCTTTGGGGTGGGTGATGCGGGTCATTTTGGGACAAAACTGCCTTGGTTTTCCCGTTTTGGGAATAGGGGTGGATCCAGTCTGCGCGGAGGATCTCTCTCTCGCCCGTCGCCCGCCAGAGATGCGGGAGTACAAACGGTGAGCGGCTCACTGCCTCAGCGTCAGTCCGTTAAGCAGAGCTTGCTGCTTGGCAATCAACAACTGAACCCCCTGACGGGCGAAAGCGAGCATCTTCGCGAACTGCGCCTCGTCGAATGCCTGCCGTTCTGCGGTGGCCTGCACTTCCACCATCTTGTGCCCGGCAGTCATCACAAAATTCATGTCCACGTCGGCGCGGGAGTCTTCTTCGTAGCATAGGTCGAGCAGGATTTCTCCGTCCACTATTCCCACGCTCACTGCGGCGACAAAGTCTTTCAACGGCACCGAGGTCAACGTTCCGGCTTCCACCAGCTTTTCGAGGGCCAGCCCCAACGCGACGAAAGCTCCCGTGATCGCAGCCGTGCGCGTGCCGCCATCGGCCTGAATCACGTCGCAGTCAATCCAGATGGTGCGCTCGCCCAGGCGCGCCAGATCGGTCACCGCGCGCAGCGAGCGTCCAATCAACCGCTGGATCTCATGGGTGCGCCCACTTTGCCGTCCCTTGGCCACTTCGCGCGGCGTCCGCGTCAAAGTGGCGCGCGGAATCATCGCATACTCGCTCGAGATCCATCCCTTGCCTGAGTTCCTTAGAAACGAGGGCACCGTCTCTTCGATGGAGGCGGTACAAATCACTCGCGTGTTCCCTACCTCAATAAGGACTGACCCTTCGGCGGTGGTAATGAAGTCTGGAGTGATCACGACGGGACGCAACTGATCGATAACGCGATTATCCGAGCGATAGAACATAAGCGAGGATTGTAAACGATGCGGCTCGCGGATTTCCGCGACGCTCGTGTGGAGCACGACAGACTCGGCGGTTCAGCGAGCGCGGCGCAGCAGTGGCTTTGTGATTCCAATCACGCGTTTCGACTCACCTTTACAAAACTCTTCTCACCTTTTCAATTCTTCACCAATCTCTATGCAACATCCTGGGTGCATTGCGGTTAACTGAACCAGGGCGTGCACACCACTCCTTAAGCGCCACCCGAGTTGAAGGCGTCAGTCTTCAACGGACATCAACAGGAGGTACCACATGTCTGGCAACGATCGCTGTCTTCGTACAGTGTCGAGCTTGGTCGCCTTCCTATCTCTGGCCAAGACAAGAATCAAACAAAACCTCGCCTTCACCACCATTCTGTTGGTTGCGTTGTCTTCTGTTGCGCAGTTGCAGACTGCCTCGCAATGGGATTCGCAAACCACTCCACCCAACGCGCTCGCATCCGCAAAACCCGCGTCTGGAGCCACTTCCATCACCGTTCCCGCCGGGACGAGCATTGCCCTGGTGCTGACTCATCCGATCCAGAGCCGGTACATTCATCGCGGAGACGACATCTATGCCCAGGTCATTTCTCCCATCGCTTCGGGCAATCGAGTGGTCATCCCAGAGGGCATACTCGTGCAAGGCAAAGTGGATAAGCTCGGCCGCAATGGCAGTCGCGGCGAACTCTATCTTCAATCGATGTCGATCACCTACCCCGACGGCTACGTCGCCACCGTCTCTGGACCCATCACCCTCGAGAGCGACGAAGGCTACGCTCTGAAAGATCCTGGCAAAGGCCACATCTTTGGAGCGGTCGCGATGCCCTTAGCGGGGGCTGGTTTGGGGTCGTTGATCGGCCATTCCGCCGCCAGTTCGCAACCCAACACCATCACCAGCACTCTGCCGCCCGGCTGCACCGGACCGCCGCCGGGTTGTTTGACCTCGAGCGTAACCGGGCCGCCTGACAAGGGAAAGGACACGGTGATGGGCGCGGCGATTGGCGGGAGCATCGGCTTCGTGGCCGCCTTACTGCTTGCCACCAGTTCCCACCATTTCTTTCTCGACGTTGGTTCTCCCGTCGAAGTGGTCTTACAGCATCCCTTGATCCTGGAGGAGGAGCAAACCGCCGACGCTGTCCGCGATTCCGAACAGCACCCACTTCCCACACTGCCTATCGCTCAGCGTCCACAACCGCCGCCACCGCCGCCTTACACTGACCCCGGCATCTGCTACACACCCGGCACTCCGGGGACACCCGACATAGACATTCCCGGAACGCCGGCCATCGACGGCTCGCCGGGAACTCCGGCCACACACATCCCCGGCATCCCCGCAACTCCGCCCACGCCACACCCATGCCCGTGATTCGCATTCGGACGAACTGGGCAACGCTAGGCTAGGGTGGGTTCGGTTCGGACTTCGCGAGGGCGCGGCGCAATCCGCGCTCTTGCGCTCCGTAGCTTGTCCGCATTTTTGCTGCGGCAGCCTAAGTCTTTGCCGGTGGATTGTCTTTCGGAGCGTCGGCATCCCGTTGCTCTGCTTCCGAGTTAGCAGGGTCAGTGGGTAACTTGACCAGGTGAGCCCTCTCCAGGGCACGGAAGTATGCGGGGCGGGAATGGCGGTAATGATCGGCTGGGACTTTGCCGTTGAGCCAAGCCGTATCCATGGGATAGACCAGAGGATCGAAGATCACCATGTAGAAGTGCCACAGCAGGATCGAGAACGTCGCGAGCAGCGCTTCATAGTAGTGCACGGCGGTGGCGGCATCCGACACCCACTTGGGGAAATGGCGCAGAGTGAAATTGTTAAACCACAGCAGACAGCCGGAGACCGTCATCACTACCGTGCCCCACATGAAGGCCCAGTATTCAACCTTCTCGGCATAGTTGAATTTCGCGAACTGCGGCTCTACTTTCGAGAGTCCCAGATTGTGGGCAAACACCTGCACCAGATCGATTACATCTTTCGGTTCGGGCAGCATCGCCTTCAGGAACAATCGGTCTCGCCGGTTTATCGAGAGGTGAATCACATGGTAGAGAGTGGAAACGACCAATACAACCGCCGCTCCCCGATGGACCGCTCCGCGGAACGCGAAGTGCCCCTCCAGCAGCAATAGCGGACGCGCCCACCAAGCTTCGGGAAACTTGAGTGCAAAGCCCGTGATAACTAGCGTGGGGAAGCTGAGGACCACGCCGGCGTGGGCAATGCGGAAGTTTAGATTCATCCGGGAGACTTGGGCGCCAGTTTCATGCCGCGGTTGCCGCCGGATGAGCTTCATGAGAAAGTCCAGCAGGTTGTGCACGATCATGAAACCAAGGGTCAGCGGGATCAGCGCCAGGTAAGTCCAACGGATCCACTTTACGATGGGAGACGCAGGACCGGTGGTAGTGCGCACGTGCACGGGTCCGATGACGAAGTGCTCGCCCGCACCGGCGTGACAATTGCCGCACGTTTTCGAGAGATTCGCCGCGTTCACCGTGGATCGCGGATCGTTCGAGCGGAAGATATTATGCACGCCGTGGCAGGAAGCACAGTTGGCGACACTCTGGGACCCGCCACGCGAAGCCAGGCCGTGGTAGCTGTCGGCGTAGGAAGGAACCCGATCGGCCGGCAGGTTGTAACGCAACTCCAGGCGTTCGTCGCTGTGGCATCGCCCGCATGTGGCCATCGAAACCCGGGACGCATTCACCAGCGAGCCTTGTTCTTTCGGCCCCAGAATCAAGTGCTCGCCGTGGCAGTCACTGCACACCGGAGCGCCCTGCTCGCCGGCCTTCATGGCTTGCCCGTGCACGCTCTCCAGATAGGTCTTGGCAATTTCGGTATGGCACTGTCCACACGTTGCCGGGATGTTGAAGTGGTTGACCTTGGAACGCGCGTCTTGCGAGGGCAAGATTCCGTGGCTGCCGTGACAATCCGAGCAAGTTGCGGCAGCTTCGTCTCCATTCACCACCGCTCGTCCATGAACGCTCTGCCGATAGAGTTCGACGGGATGTGCGAATGGAATCTTGTGCCGCGAGAGAAATTGCTGGTTGCTGTGACAAGCAGCGCAGGTGTCCGGGAGATTTTTCTTGGCCACCGTGGAGGTGGCATCGCTCGCGGTTTGGATCTGATGGATGGGTCCATGGCAGGACATGCATTTGGGCGCATCCGGATCGCCTGCCGCAGCCGCTTGCCCGTGAATGCTTTGCCGGAATTCCTTCACTTCATCGGCATGACACTGCGCGCACTTTGCGGGCGCTATTTTGGCCGCCTCAGCCACCTCGTGGTGATTGCCGTGGCAGGATTGGCAAGCGTCGTCACCGAGCGCGCTATGCACACTGTTTGGCACATGGGAAGCCTCGTCGGCGTGGCAAGTTGCGCATTTCACCTGCGTCACTTTGGCGGGGTGCGGATAGTCCTTGATGGTCGTGTGGCAGTCGGTACAGCCCAAAACGCCATGCACGCTGGCCGCATGTTTGCCGGGATCGATCGAGATACTCTTGCCGCTGCCTGAGGTCATTCCCGCCTGGCCGTGGCAGGCGAGGCAGCTTTCGTCCTGCTTGAGCGGCTGGGGCAACTTCGCTTGTGCCCGAGCCCGCGCAGACGTGGGAAGACAAGCTGAAAGAATACAGGCCGAAAGAAGTGAAATCCGAAAGAGGAATCGCAATCGTCTGACAATCACCGCTCGGCGTTGCGTCGTTTTGGGCAAATTGGATCTCACGCTGGTCAAGCTTTATTTCATTCCCAGGTCGGTCAAGACTTTGGGATTTTCTTCTCCCGCGGCCAAAACCTCATGGCATGCGGAACAATCGTTGGTGATGGTTTGCCCATCGGCGCTGGTGTGGCTGCCGTCGTGGCAGCGGAAGCAGCCCGGCGAATCGTTGTGCCCGAGGTTGTTCGGATGCACGCCCCAGGTCACCCGCATCTCCGGAAAAATGTTGCGCAGGTAGATCGCCGCGACCTCCTCGCCGGCTTGCTGCACTAGAGCCTGCCGCGCCTGGTAAATCGCTGGGAAATTGGTTTGATAGAAACTGTTGATTTCCGCAGTAATGCGCTGCTTCGCCACATCGCGGCTGGGATAATTCACCTTCAGAACCTCGACCGCCTTCTTCTTGATGAAGGGGAGCTCCGGGCTGATGCGCTTGAGCGACATTTGCTCGTCCACCGCATTTTCGGGCAGTTCGAAAACGTGCGTGGGCCGGTTGTGGCAATCCACGCAATCCATGGTCCGATGTTCTCCCTTGTCCAATTGTTGTTGGGTGGGTTTGGCATCGGTGGAAACGAATTCGGTGGTTTTTCCGCTAGCGTCGGTGTAATCCACGACCGGAATCGTCTGCCGCTCGGTGTCCGTCGAAATGTAGCGGATGTGGATCGAGTTGGCGAGGTGGTGCCCGTGGATACCGACCGAACCCTGCCACGCGAGTCCACCCACTTTCAGTAGTAGGACGTCGGTCTGGGGCGTATTTTTTTCGTCGTCCTTGTAGCTGGTGTTTACCAGGAACTTGTCGCCGGTAAAGCGCTGCGGCCAATGACACTGCTCACAGGTCTCGCGCGCCGGACGGAGATACTTTACCGGCGAAGGAATCGGCCGCGAATAGGTGTGGAACGTGACGGCGAAGACCTGGCGCAATCCGGAAAGCTTCGAGCGCACAAACCACCCCGCTCCGGGCCCGATATGGCACTCGACACACTCCACGCGCGAGTGTGGTGAATTCTGATAGGTCGCATACTCGGGGGCCATCACGGTATGACAGGTCGTCCCGCAGAAACTCGTCGAATCCATGTATTGCACGCCGCGGTACGATGCGGTCCCGATGATCAGAAGATTGAGTCCCGTCGCCAGGGCCACGTATTCCAAGGTGCGGCGCACCACCGGCAGGCCGAGGTCGATGGCTGGATAAGTTCCCGGGAGCGTCCCGCTACCGCGCAGGCTTCGCCGCCGGATCCAGATACCAAGTGGAATCAGCAGCAGGCCAAGTACAAAAATGCCGGGAAGAATCAGGAAGACCAGCAGGCCAATATACGGGTGCGGGGGCCCCGGCAGAAAGATTTCATAGAACCAAAAGGCAATGGTGGTGAGCGCCGTGCTGGTCGTAATTACGGCGCCCGTCAACGTAACCGCGTTCTGTCCTAGAAAATAGATGGGCTGCGACCACTCTCGAAATCGTTCTCGCAGATTCATTGGAAACCGCCACTCTCTACCATGTGCTTCTAGCCTCTGTGTGCCATTGCGCAGACACACTTCACGTTTCGCCGCGGATCATCCGCCGCATTCAGCAATCCCCTGGAATCTTGATGGCAGAACTGGCCGGGACTATTTCTTCAGAGTGCGGATGTAAGCCACCAGTCCCTTAATTTCTTCCGGCTTCAGCTTATCTCCGTACTTAGGCATCTTGGGAGCCTTGCCATTCGTGATCACCGCTGCAAGATCCGCATCCGATTCTTTTTGCACTTCGGCACTTTGGAAGTCGTGGCCAGCCGCCTTCTTTCCGTCCGCGCCATGGCACATGGCACATTTTGATTTGTAGAGTGCCTCAGATGCGTCTTGCGCGCCCGCCGACAGAGGAACGCTGAAAACAACAGCAAGTACTGTTGCGATTGTAAACACCTTCACGTTCATTTTCTTCATCATCTTCAAGCTCCAGTCAATTTATTGTTGGGCCAACACCAGAATCAGGATACGTCCACTGCAAAGTGCAATATTGAACTTTTTGACCGAGGAGGTTCTGTGATCCCCGTCACACTTGCGTGTTAATAGTAGTCTTTCTTGAACCTTCGAGGATAGAATCGGAACCGTCGGCCAACTTATTAGTTGGCTTTAACCACGATCATCCAGGTTGATGCTGGGACCTCTTGGGACGCGCAAGAATCAGCGGCGTGATAGCCCTCACGGCACGTTGTGTTACGGGTCACGGCATCGCCTTGGTACGTGGGACCAAACTAGCGAATGAGGTGAGGCTATGCCAAGGGACAATCGCGACCTCCTTGAAGTCCTGAAGTTCGAATTGGAATTTCTAGAGCAAGGCGGTTACGGTCGATTACCGCGCGAAGCCTGGCGGGCGCGGTTTGTATTCGAGGACTCCCCTACCTGCATGAACTTCAGCTCCAAGGACCGGGAACCGTGCAGCGAATGCCTGCTGATGCAATTCGTCCCGGAGCATGCGCGCAAGGAACAAACTCCTTGCATTCATATTCCGTTGTCGATGAGCGGAGAGACTCTCGAGTCCTTGTACCGCACCGGGACACAACTGGAGATTGAGGAAGCGCTCGGCGACTGGCTGCGGGCGACGATCCGCCGGCTCGAAGCGGAAAAAGCCAAGCGAGCGGCATCCGCGGAGTTACCTCACTAGCGATCTTCCGCTACTCGATTTCTATACTAGACGTGGGATCTATTGCCGATCTCGACTCGCGTTTCGAAAATCTGGGGTATTGCCAGGGCGCGCGAGATCAGACACAACTCCTTGGCCTTTTGCAAGAGACTCGACGCCTGCTCCCGTTTGTCTTCATTAGGAATCGTCAAGCTGGGACGAATGATAATCTCGCTGAAGCTATAGCCTGTGCCCGTCTTGCTCACGTTCGCCTCTGCTTCCACTTCCAGGTCCGTGTATTCCAATTTCGCGTTTCGCGCGATTGCGTGGAACGTCGTGGTAAAGCAACTCGCGAGCGCAGTTACCAATAGATCTTCCGGTGTCCACCTACCTTCGAGGCCGCCGAATTGCGGCGGAGCGGCGAAATGAATCGCATTCGGCGCTGAATCGGACTTTGCGATGCCGGTTTGGCCGGAACTCCACCAAGCTATAACCCGGTGCTTGTATTCATTTCCCATTCAGCACTCCAAATCCCGTTCGTATTCAAAAGTCGTCGCCTTCCGGCAACTCTTCTGAGGATGGACGTGTCACAGCCGAACCTGGTTTCCAGTCAGCGGCTCGGAGTTTTGCCAGGAAACCGTTGGGTTCCCAAGATTCTGTCGCAGCACAGTCATCAAATCCGTGGTCGAGATCACAACTCGTCGTGATACCAATCACAGGTCCGAATTCTCTGCCCCACGGGAGGCGATGAATGCACGCCCGCACCGCATAAGCAGCCTGGAGTCGGCATTGGGGCAGGCACGGTGGCCGGGTGACCGGGTTTTGACTTAGACTCACTCTTCAGCGATTTTCCTGGAGGCTTCCTTGGCTGGTGTGCCCAAAATCTCTCTTGCGCTCAAGAAACGCGCAGCGCAAATCGAACTGCTGCTCATGGATGTGGACGGCACGATGACGGACGGCAGCGTCACCTTGCTCTCACAATCTGACGGCACCGCCGTAGAAATCAAAACCTTCGATGCGCACGACGGCCAGGGCCTAACCCTTGCGCACAGCGCCGGCCTGCGCACGGGCTGCATTACCGGCCGCGAAAGCTCTGCACTCCTTCGCCGCGCCCGTGAAATGAAGATGGAATTCGTCTACATGAAACAGCCGGTGAAGATGCCGGCCTATGAAGAAATCCTTGAAAAGGCAGGCGTTTCCGATTCGGCAGTCGCCTACATCGGCGATGATCTTCCGGATATTCCCTTAATGCGCCGTGCCGGGCTCGCCGTCGCTGTAGGCGATGCCGTTCCTGAGGTGAAACATGCCGCGCACTACACTACGAAAGCCCTCGCCGGGCACGGCGCAATCCGCGAAGCCGTTGAACTCGTTCTCAAGTCCAAAGGCATGTGGGCAGCGATGATCGACAAAGCACGCGCGTGACAGCAGAAGATTGTACGGGACGGGAACTGCCATCTAGGTTGCAGAAGGAGCGCGGCACAGCGCCGCCCCTCCAGCAATGCCCGCATCGGCGCCATAGTGAGCGCTCACCAGAGGGATTTCCTGGCAACGTGAATTCACACACCAACTGGGTAGCTGATTCTCTATTTCCTTGAAGAAGGGCCGCAGCATGGAAGCTACGCCTCCGCCAATGATCATGACGTCAGGTTCGAGCAGATCCACTATGTTTCCCAGCCAAGCGGTCAGAACCAGGGCGGTTTCCTGTAGGACTTCTTTGGCCAGCAAGTCGCCTGCGGCATAGGCCCGGCCAACCATCTCACTGGTGATCCGGTCGATGCGGCCTCCGGCCAGTTCCATAATGATAGAAGGACGTCCGGCGGCAATTTTTTCGGAAGCTCTCCGAGCGATCGCGGGGCCGGACGCCAGAACCTCGATGCAACCGAGTTTGCCGCATCCGCAGCGCGGGCCGCGATAGTCGATGGTCATGTGCCCCCCCTCCGCTGCGGAACCGGTGCGGCCATGATAGATGTGGCGATCGAACACAATCCCGGATCCGATTCCGGTGCCGATCGTGGCGCAGAAGACGTTTCGATAATCACGCCCGGCACCCCACAGCGCTTCGGCCAAGGCGGCGGCGTTGCCGTCATTGTCAAGGCGAACCGGCAGTCGATAGGTCTTCGAGATCTCGGCCGCCAGCGGGAAATTGCGCCAGCCTGGAAGATTCGGAGGGTTGATGACAACGCCCGCGCGCGGATCGAGCGGCCCGGGCGCGCAGATCCCAATGCCGGTGATCGGAGGATCTGACTCGGAATCAAGCTTTGCCGCGGCCCGAACCGAGTCGATCGATGCGATCACCGCAGCCAAACCTGCGACCGCGTCATTTGCCACCATCGGCGTTCGCGTTTGATGTGTGATTTCGCCGGTGGCGTTCACCAGACCGGCGGCCACTTTTGTCCCGCCGATATCCACCCCGATAACGTGCCCGTCTCCTGAGACTTGCGTCATGCTATGTGCACCGAGCTTCGGCAGCGGCTTCGTCGCTGGACTGGTTGGCGTCCTGTCTTTAGGTTTGATTTGCGATGGATTTCATTCCGTCTGGTCATGGAGGGGAAATCTGACGTAACGGCAATGGTAAACTATTTGGACGAGGGATGGGCGCGTAGCTCAGTTGGTAGAGCAATGCCCTTTTAAGGCATGGGTCGCAGGTTCGAGCCCTGCCGCGCTCACCAAGATTTCAAAGTACTTAGCTGATTTGGGCAGGGTTGATTTCGGGCACCCCCGGACACCCAGAGCAAGCCGGAGTCCAGTTTCTACGCCGTTGCGGTAACGCTCCGCGCCTTCAACTTCCGCGGGAATTCCGATGGAAGCACCATCTGCACGACCTTCTTGTGGGCTTCCTGCTGATCGGCTGAAACCGCCTGTGCGTAAAGCTCCAGCGTAATCTTTGGGGTTGTGTGACGAAGTAGTGACCGTGCGACCTTCACATTCTCCCCGTTCGAGATCAACAATGTCGCTAGCGACCGGCGCAGCGTGTGCCATCCGATCGGTGCTTCTTTGCTGCTCCTGATCCCAGAGCAGCAGGGTCTCAATTCAGCGTCTGACTCTCTGGTCGCCGCGTTTCCCTGCTTCCTTTTCCACAGCCGGGCGCTATCCAGAAACTAGTTCAGCAATTTGTCCTAAGTTGTACGCGTGTCGGAGAGCCTCGGTCTGATCCAGGCTAAGGGATCGACTGTATTGTACGGCACACCTGTGTGAGCTAGTTTTTGTAGCGGCAAGGAACCTCATGGGTTCTTCCGGACTTGGGGTGGTCATGGAGTAATGTCCGCAGCATGGACGTTCGGACCCTCACGATCACGTCAGCCTCACTTTGATAATTATTGCGTCTTCCCCACATCGAAGCTCGCAGGATAGAGATGAACCCTAACACGACACACATAGCCCACGCGGAGCATTCGACATGGCAATGAACACAGCAGCAGCTTACGGGATCTATTCGCGGGAGATCGTTTTGCTTGACATCGTGGCCAATCTGAACGAGGCGGGCTTTGAGAACGAAAATATCTGTATGATGCTGTCTCCCGACCATCCCATTGCATCGATCGTTCGGGGCGCCAGCCTGTTTAATAGCGAAGCGGAAACCAGTGCGGCGACGGCCGGAGTGATCGGGTGGCTCTCGGAATTCGGGGCCGTCGTGATTCCGACCGTGGGCTTTTTCATCCGATCACAGGTGTTCCTTCACGCTCTCATGGTAGCCTGCGAGGCCCCGGCACTCTGTGGGAATGCCAGAACGCTAGTGGGCCTCGGTTTTTCTGAGGAGGAGGCAGAAAAGTTCGCGGACCGACTTGGCAATCTTGGAGTCCTGGTGTACGTCTCCTGCACGGAGAGCGCGAAAACACTTTGGGCACGAGAAGTGCTACGGCACACCGGAGCGCAGGAGGTTGCTACGCTGGAAGAAAGAATGACTACCGCAGCCACGGCCTGAGGATAAACGGTCAGCTGTCGAAGTCGCTTCGTGTCGCTCCTCGTCCCACACGATCGCGGCGCGAATCCGGCGGCCAGTTCCAGCCGAGAGTAAGCCTCAGCGAATTCTTGAAATCTCCGATGCGGAAGTAGCCAGCAGTTCGCAGGCTTATCGTTTATGGTCTCCTGCTGAGAAAGGTCTACAGCCGCCGCACACCGCAACTAAAGTTTCCAGTGGATAGGCAGATGCACGTGGAATCGCTAGGCTCTGTGGTTGTCGTGATTCATGTTTAGCCTATCGATCCGCGCAAACCGCAGCCGTAGAGCAGCACCGGGCAAGCGAAGGATGATTGGGCGAGAGGAAACAAATGCACATCAATTCAACCATCCGTTCACTGACGACTCGTTTACTGACGCTCGCCCTGGTAATGCTAGCCCTGTCGGCGGCGTCATTCGGGCAGTTCAGAGTAGCTATCACGGTTGGCCCACCTGCACTACCGGTCTATGAGCAACCAGTTTGTCCAGGGGATGGTTATCTCTGGACGCCCGGGTACTGGTATTGGGATGACGATGTCACCGATTACTACTGGGTGCCGGGGACTTGGGTAATGGCGCCGGAAGTCGGCTTCCTTTGGACCCCAGGCTGGTGGGGCTGGAGTAGTGGTGCATTTGTCTTTAATGAAGGTTACTGGGGTCCGGAAGTGGGTTTTTATGGTGGGATCAATTATGGATTCGGTTACTTCGGCGTAGGCTTTGCGGGCGGACGTTGGGACAATGGACACTTTTTCTATAACCGAGCCGTGGCCAATGTGAATGTTACCAACATCCACAATGTTTACAACACGACGGTGGTGAACAACACGACGATAAACCGCGTCAGCTACAACGGTGGAAACGGAGGGATTGAGGCGCGTCCAACCCCTCAAGAAGAGGCAGCGGCGAGACAGAGACACGTGCCGCCAGTAGCGGCCCAAACACAGCATGTGCAAGCTGCGCGCTCGAATCCACAACTGCGGGCTTCGGTGAACCACGGCAAGCCGCCAATCGCGGCCACCGAAAAACCGGGGGAATTCAGCGGGCACTCGGTGATAGCGGCCAAGGAACCTGGAGCGCCGTACCATCCGCCAGCCGACCGCGCCGGGACAGAACCGAGGGGTAACGAGCAGCCGAGCCGTCCGGAGGAAGATAATTCCCACCCGGCCACTGTAGTACATCCCAAGGATCTTCCGCCTGTCGAGCGCCCTGCCGCGCCAAATACCGGGGATGCGAAGACGGACCAGAAATACAAGAAACAGCAGGAAAAGCTCAACGCGCAACAAGAAAAGGAACGGCAGCAACTCCAGCAGAAGCAGGACCAGGAACATCAGCAGATCGCGCAACAGAAGGCTGATGCAGCCAAGACGCAGCAGTTGGAGCAGAAGCATCAGCAACAGACTCAGCAATTGCAGCAAAAACATGTAGCGCAGCAGCAACAGCTGCAGCAAAGACAGCAGGCAGTCCGTCCGAGTGCACCTCGGCCTCCGAAGGGTTAGGGTTTCACAGAACCGCAGGGCGGGGCGTCCGCGAACCAGCGAATGTCCTGCCCTGAACAGTATTTGCTAAACCCCATTTGTTATGCGCTCACACTTTGCGAGGGTTTGGGAATCCGCTCACCACATGATCGACAGTTCCTTTGCGCGATTGCCCTCGTTCATTCTGAGCATCGTCGTCTTCCTCCTTTCTTACGGGCGTGGTTTTCGCTCGTCTCACCGGAGCAGCGACGATCCTGCTTACGGAAGTCCCGATTAGAATCACGGGCACGGAATCGGAGCCCCACTTTGGTTTGGATCTCGGCCACAAGGCTGAGCGTGAGAACACTGGAAACAGCGGTGACACGGGAGCGAAGCGTAACTAGGGTTGATTTCTGGTTCGACAACGAAGGAGGCACCGATGAGCGAAAAACCAAGTACCACTCTGCCCGCAACTGTCGAGAAGATTATTAAGCCCTTATCCCCACGCGATCCTGAAAAGGCCCAGATCGCCGTGGAAGGCGCTGATCACCTCTATCGCGAACTTCGCATTGAGAATAGCCTGACGGATGAGAATGGTGACAAGGTGCGCCTCAAGCTGGGTGCCGAGGTGGAAGTCACCATCGAAGCGGAGCCAGGAGCGACAATCCCCAAGATTGACAGGAAGAGCCAGCCCGAGTCGAGGCCGTAATCGGCTGCTGCAGTCGATGAAAACTCGTCGACGGGGCAGATGGCCGCCTGCGAGGGTCCACATACAGGGAACACTGTATGCCCTTTGAGACAGAAGGAGAGCATTCTTGACAAGGGCTCAATACTGCTGGCCAGACCGTGGCTGACAGTATTCGGGAATGAAAAACATTGGCAGCACAACCATCCAGAACGCAGATTATCCGCAGCTGCCCGTAAACAAAGGCTTTTGGTCCTGTCGCGGCGAACATCATCATGGCGTCCAGTTTTATTCTCAGGACAAGTTTCTGCTCGAAGAACTGAGCGCATACATCGGAAACGCTCTGCGAGCAGGGGATGCGGCCGTTGTGGTGGCCACGGAGCAGCACCGTGAAAGTCTTCTGCCATGGCTGACGGCGCAGGGGCTGGACATTGCCGCGCTGCTTGAGCAAGGGCGATTAGTTTCCCTGGATGCCGAGCATATCCTTGCCACGTTCATGGCAGACGGATGGCCAAACGAAGGGCAGTTCAACGATGTGGTAGGGGGTATTGTGGAAAGAGCTCTCGCCTGCACGGGGACTGCGCAGCCGCGAGCTGCGATTTTTGGCGAAATGGTCGCGTTGCTGTGGGCACAAGGCAAGCCCGACGCTGCCATCCGTTTGGAGCAATTATGGAATGGACTGGCACAGACCAAGTCTTTCTCTCTGTTCTGTGCCTATCCGATGAGCAGCTTCAACCGGGAAGAAGATGCGGGGCTGCTTCTGAAAGTCTGCCACGAACACTCTGCCGTAATTCCAACCGAAGGCTACATGGGCCTGGGCAGCGAAGACGAGCGCCTTCGCAGCATCACGCAGTTACAGCAAAAGGCTAAGGCTCTTGAGACCGAAGTCGCCGACCACCAGCGACTCCGGCAAGAACTTGAACTGCATGTGCAATCCCGCACGGCCGAACTGCAGAGCAAGAACGTCCAGCTTCTGGAGGAAGCCAAAAAGCGTGAAGACGCCGAAACGAGCCTTCGCACGCTGACCAGCCAGTTGATGCTCATCCGAGATGAAGAACGCCGCCGGGTGGCGCTTGAGCTGCATGAAAACACTGCTCAGCTTCTGGCTACTTTGGCCATGAACCTAAGCGTGCTCGGGGAAACTACCAAACCCGATGATGTCCGCGAGTCGAGGCTGATCAAAGAGAGCGCTGCATTGGTGGGGAGCCTACTGGGCGAAGTTCGTCAGCTCTCGCATTTGTTGCATCCGCCAACCCTGGACGAGATGGGGCTGCTGTCGGCTGTCCAGTGGTATGTGGAGCAATTTGGGAAGCGTACCAACATTGAGGTCACTCTCGAGATTCCAGATGATTTCGGCCGGCTTTCGCGCGAGAGGGAAATCGCGGTCTTTCGAGTCGTTCAAGAAGCTCTCGCGAATGTGCAGCAGCACTCGGGGAGCGCGACAGCGACAGTTCGCATCAGCAAGTCTTCCGGCCAGGTCCGTGTTCACGTAAGTGATCTGGGAAAAGGAATGTCGATGGAATCTTCCGTTACCCGCTCAGGTGTGGGAATCAACGGAATGCGCGAGAGGTTACGGCAACTGGGGGGGACGCTGAGTGTCCACTCCAATGGCCGCGGCACTCTGGTGACAGCCGATCTGCCCATCGGGTAGGCCCTAGCGGAAGACATCAGCCGGTCTCCGGTGTGGCCCCGTGAACCGCCGAGACTTGAAGGGGCAGAATCGCGCTTACAGCTGTACCTGCATTGTCCGATCGAATTTCCAGAGTTCCACCTAACTGCCGCAGACGCTCCCGCATACCGCGAAAACCTACCCCGGTTCGAGCGGAGGAATTGAGCTCAAGTTGTTTTTCCAGAGGTATACCTTTGCCCTGGTCTTGGACTTCAACCAAGAGACGGTGATTTTCTTCGCATACGCGTATTGCAGCCGAAGAGCCTCCAGAATGGCGATGAATGTTTGTCAGGCACTCCTGGATCATCCGAAAAATTGCGATTTCCATTTCATCTGACAGACGGCCAAACTCCTCGGGGATCTCCAGGGCAACTGTGATCTTGCTGCGCTCCGAGAATCCGTCTACGTACCAGCGAAGCGCAGAGGCAAGACCGGCTACATCGAGCAGTGGGGGATGCAGCAGATGCGAAAGGGTGCGAATTTCCCTGCTGATTTGCTCGACCATCGCGGCATTCTCGGAAACGGCTCGGGCTCCCGCAGAATCGAGCTTCTGAGATTGGGACTGTACCACCGCGATGTTCATGCCGAGCGCCGCGAGCAGTTGCCCGACACTGTCGTGCAACTCGCGTGCAATTTGCCGTCGCTCTTCATCGCGAATCTGCTGCAGGCGACTTGATAGGTCACGCAGGTTATCGTTCGCCAGTTTCAGGTCAGCGGTCCGTTCCTGGACCGTTTGCTCAAGTTCTTCATGTGCCTTCTTTAGCTGTCTTTCAGCCCACTCGCTTCGGAAGAGGGAGCGTCGGTTCGCTTCACCGAGGGCGATAATCAAACCGGAAAAGACCAGGAACCCCACCATCCCGGAAATGGCAGTCTTGGGGTCTTGAAGAGCGAAAGAATTGAAGGGTGGAAGGAAGAAATACCAGACACCGACTACTGATAACAAGGTAGTGACGATGGAGGCGGCAAGTCCGCAATACCAAGCCGAGAAGACTACTGCTGCCCATACGGTGTGATACGGGTTGTTTGGCCCCAGAAAAGGAAAGAGTATTTCGCGAAGCAGGAGAGCGATGATTGCCGCCACTATGGCTAGGCCATAGCGGCGTACGGCATCGTAAGCATCGCGAGGTTTGAAAATATGATCAACAGGCATCCTGGATCCTACCGCACACCTTCGAAATGAGAATGGTGACGAATAAGGCGTCTGCCCTGTGACGATGGTTGACGTCCCACACACGGGAGTTCGCCTTCGATTGCCGATTCACGCTTAGCAACTTGGGCGTTCAGGTGCTCCAGTGTTCTTGGGTCAGTTACGACCTTGGCGTGACGAAGCAAGTCGGAAATGGCAAGCTGTCGTCTGCGCCAGGTTTGCGTCACCGTCTCGTGGCACATGCGGTTCATAAGTTCTATCCTTCTGCCCGGGGCTGGCGCTGGCTCGTGGCTGGCGCGGATGTTCTGAATTCAACCCGTTGCAGCGCCCGGAGATTGCGCAGGGGCATCAGCCACGGCACTGCATTTCTTCTTCAGTGCCAACCTTGCGGTTGCCTGCGAGTTCCTCCATGGCCTGCTGTATAGCGGCTTGAGCCGCTTCAATCCTGCTCTGCAGCGCCGCGCGATCAAGTTCCAGCATTGCAGCAGTGTACAACTCCTGCCACGAAGTACTGCCTGTCATCGGGGACCTCTCTTCTTGAGTCTGAGCATACCCGCGACACTAAAAATAGGTGGAATATCTGCTTTCGTGCTGCGTAGCTGCGGCCAACGCATAGCACAGGGGGAATTGAGGCATTGGATGACTTTCGCGTCGTATAGTAGACGTAGAACTAGCGTAGCGCATAAATGGCGCAACTACATTAAGCAAGGACAAATCCCGCAGTCAAAATGCAACAATATACTTGACCTAGATATTCGGTTTTGGTATTTTGCTGCGAACCAGGGGGTAAATCATGGGGAATGAACGGAAAACCAAGAGTGAGCGACCGGTGGCAAAGTATCGGCAGGTCGAGATTGCCAATCTAAAAACCGGCAGACGTGGAAAGCACCACGACCTGGTTCAGGGTATTGTTCAGGAATTGACGACGTTGCGGCCGGGTTCAGCCCTGGAGATTCCACTTTCCGATGTAGGCGGAGTCGGTCTGGCGAACCTTCGTTCCGCGGTGCATCGCGCAGCAGCCTCCAATGGTCTGAACATCGAGACGGTTGCAGATGATGGCAAGTTCTATGTTTGGGGCGCCAACTCCAAATAGGTCGGAACCAGAGCCTCCGGTAGCGCCAGCCACAGGCTCCAGGTCGATTCACAGCATGTACGCCTTCTGCCAGCCCAAGGCAGGAGGCGTTTCTTCCCAAGTGCAGTCGTCAGCCTCGCTCGCTAAAGCTCGCTCCCACGAAACTCCTACAGGAAAAACCCTAGAGTCATCCTGCGTTTCCCCGTGTTACCAATCGATGTCGGTTTCTTAGTTCCTCCTAGCTTCACTTTCGAACAGAAGTTTGGATTATCCCTGATTTTGGTGGTTCAGCCACCTCCAGGAGAAGAACATGAAAAGAAATGGCCAAGGTTCGGCGACCGCCGTTGCTGACGGCGCTTCCGGAGAGCAGAAAAACAAGAACAACGGGAATTCTGTACCCGGCGCCCAGGCTGCTTCGGGCGATCTCAGCGCGATCCTAGCCAGCCTGCAAACCATGCGCGATGGCGACTTTTCCGTGCGCCTTCCTGGCTCCTGGACCGGA
>Ga0116121_1000058_pt1 | contig 56435 bp, 47 predicted proteins | sample June2015DPH_13_1_FD_89725 | JGI IMG/M metagenome (GOLD analysis project Ga0116121, IMG submission 89725) | Peatland microbial communities from SPRUCE experiment site at the Marcell Experimental Forest, Minnesota, USA - June2015DPH_13_10 | ecosystem: Environmental > Terrestrial > Soil > Wetlands...
CGTGGTGTGCAATTTTACTCCGGTGCCTCGCCATAAGTATCTGGTCGGCGTGCCGGCGAAGGGCGTCTGGAAGGAGATTTTCAACAGCGATGCGGCGTTCTATGGCGGCGGCAATCTCGGCAACTCCGGAAGCGTGACATCGACCGATACGCCGTGTTTCGACAGGAAGCAATCGCTCGAGCTGACGCTTCCTCCCCTTGGCGCGCTCGTGTTCCGGCATGAAAAGCCCGCCGCGCCCCCTCCCCTCCCCGCTGCCGAAAAGAGCGAGGAGGTCGATGTCGCCGCCGGCGTCCCTGCTATTTACGCGGCGGACAAGCGGGCCGTCAGCGTTCGGGCCATTCCCGCGGCGGACACGAGCGCCGACGCGGAATTGCCGACGGACCCCGCCTAAGCGGTTCCTTTCCTGTCGGCGGTTTCATCCTCGGCGCGTTCCTGCTCCTCCATGAGCCGTTTTCGTTTGTCGTTACGGATTTTCACGGCGATGAACGCGAGGATGGCGAGAAGCGCGCCGAGAAACCAGAAAAGATAGGCGTCGCTGAAAAAAAACACTCCCCGATAGCGCTCCACGATGTAATTCCTCACCAGCCGGTCCAGTTCAGCATCTGTCAATCCGTACTCCTGCTTGAGTGCGGCGTCGAACGAGCCGCAGGAACGAAGCGCCCGCAACAGCTCCGGAATGCCGTCGAGGCCGTAGCGGTCGATCATCCAGGCGACGGCCAGGTGACTTTCGCTATAGGCAAGCTCCGCCTCGTGAACGTCAAAACGGTTGACCATTTCGATGGAGTCGAGCGGCAGGAGCCTACGGGAGAAAACGGCCCGGGAGAGCGACAGCTGCTCATCGAAGGAGAGCTGGCCGGAGAGGGTCATGGCGAGTCCCTCGTGGAACCAGCGCGGCACGTGGAGCCGGCCGTAGGCCCGTTCCAGGGCGATATGGGTAAGTTCGTGAACGGTCACCTGCGGAAGATTTACATCGGGCAGCGGCGAGCGGTCGATGGGAATGACGATGAGATCCCGCCCCACGGCGCCGCCGCCGCCCCACTCCGGCAGGCGGACGCTCTGCTTCCTTTGATCGAGGCGGGAGTAGTAGAAGATGGTGATCGCCCGGCGGTCGAGCGCCGCTTCCGGCGCGACCGCCTTCCATATCCTTTCGTAGTTGCGCATGGCGAATGAACGGGTAATGACGGAAGGAACCCTACCGCTGAGCGCAATCGTCGAGTCCGCCGGATCTTCAACCGCCAGCGCCGGTCCGGCGAACAGCCGGAGCATGATCGGGATGAAAATGCGGTACAACATGATCGGCGGCCGTTTCTTCCCGGATGAAATTGCCGGAAGTCACACTCTCGGGCGGTCAGGGGCACCTGAAAAATAGATGCCGGAGGTTGGAGCGCTCTTCAGATAGTATTTTTAAACCTCTTCAAACGGCTGCCGGAAGTGGTTCGCCACGCCGGCGGGAGCCCCTGCGCGAAGAAGAGGAGATCTCCCATGTCGCCAAAAGAGTGCATAGGCGCCTATCTGTCCGGGAAGGCCGCGGACGAAATCGATGCGGGGTTTCTGGCCTATCTTGCCAATCTCGCGAATGTCGCCGACGTCGCTCCCGGGATCGCGCGCTCGATTGTCTCGGAGCTTGCCGACCAGCGTTCGAATTTGAAACTCATCGCCAGCGAAAATTATTGTTCGCTTGCAACGCAGCTTGCAATGGGCAATCTGCTCACCGATAAATATGCCGAGGGGTTCCCGTACCATCGCTTTTATGCCGGGTGCGGAAATATCGATGCCATCGAAGCATACGCCGCTGATCAGGCATGCCGTCTTTTCGGTTGTGAACATGCCTACGTGCAGCCGCACAGCGGCGCCGATGCCAATCTCATCGCTTATTGGGCGATTCTGACGACCCGTGTGCAGAATCCCGCCATGAAGGAGCTCTCCGAGACCAACCCCTCGCACCTTTCGCGTGACAAGTGGGAGGAACTCCGACACAAGCTCGGCAACCAGCGTCTTCTCGGCATGGATTACTATTCCGGCGGCCACCTCACCCATGGGTATCGCAACAATGTTTCGGCGCAGATGTTCGATGCCTACGGTTACGGCGTTGACAAGGAAAGCGGGCTGATCGATTACGACGAGGTGGAGAGGATGGCGCTCGACATAAAGCCCCTTATCCTTCTTGCCGGCTACAGCGCATACCCCCGGAAAATCAATTTCGCGCGCATGCGCGCCATCGCCGACCGGACGGGCGCGGTCTTTATGGTAGACATGGCGCATTTTGCCGGCCTTGTCGCGGGAGGGGTGTTTACGGGCGATTTCAACCCGGTTCCGCATGCGCATGTCGTCACTTCAACGACGCATAAAACGCTCCGGGGCCCGCGCGGCGGACTTATTTTATGCGTGCATGAGTTTACCGAAAGCGTGGATAAGGGGTGTCCCATCGTCATCGGCGGCCCCCTGGGCCATTGCATGGCGGCAAAGGCGGTGGCGTTAACCGAGGCGAACGACCCCTCCTTCGGCCAATATGCCCGCAACGTGGTCGAAAATGCCCGAGAACTCGCCGAGGCATGCCGCGCACTCGGAATGCGCGTGGCAACCGGGGGCACCGACAACCACCTCATGCTGATCGATGTAACGCCGTTCGGCATCACGGGTCGTCAGGCGGAAAGCGCGCTTCGTGAATGCGGCATTACCTGTAACCGGAACTCGCTGCCGTACGATCCCAACGGCCCGTGGTATACCAGCGGTCTGCGGATCGGCACGCCGGCGATAACAACCCTTGGCATGGGTCAGAGCGAAATGCGCGAGATTGCCTCGATTATCCGCACCGCGCTTTCCGCCACCCGGCCTGCGATTGTGCAAGACGGCCAAAGGGCGGGGCAGTCGAGCAAGGCGAAATACTCTATCGAAGCGAAGACCGGAACCGGGATCCGTGAACGTATTGGCACGCTTCTTGCGAAATTTCCGGTGTATCCGGAGCTTGATCTGGCATTTCTCCAGAAGTGGTTCGGCTGAACCATGAGTCCATCCGGAGACCGTCCCGCTACCGGTTTATGGGGCGATTATTGATTTTTCTTTACAATGACCCGAGCGCTGATTTATACTTTCACTTAACGCGGGAGCGTGCTATTCTTACCCACTCTTAACAAAAGGAGTAACCATGGCAGGAAAAAGCTTGACGCAAACACAAACCATCGCCAAACTGGCCGAGGCGACGGAACTTTCGAAGAAGCAGGTGAAAGAGCTTCTTGACAACCTGGCAGAAATTGCTTATAAGGAAGCCAAAAACGGCTTCACGCTGCCGGGGCTGGGCAAACTCGTTCTCGTCAGCCGTAAGGCCAGGACCGGAAGAAATCCCGCTACCGGCGAACCGATCCAGATTCCGGCGAAAAAAGTCGTGAAATTCCGCGTGGCGAAAGCGGCCAAGGAAGCTATCGGGGGACCGAGTAAGAAAAAGTAAACAGTTTCAATAGATCCTTTGAAAAGGCCTCGTTCGTAAGGAGGCCTTTTCTATGTGCGGGCTCCGCCGTCCGCGCCGACGTAACGGTTATCGACGATACGCTACTGAGGAACACACCGGAGCGGCAACCCGGCAGCGACGCGGTTCCGCTCGCGACGCACCGATTGGCGGGCGGGTCATACGTGCTGTCGTTCACGGCGGGCGAGTTCACGGAAAAACAACGGGTGATATGGCAGGGGTACGCGGGAGATACCTTTTGCAAAGAAGCGGCGGTCGGTATTTTAAAAAGGGGGAGCTATTTCTTAAGAGCAGGTGAATGGTTTTGAAGCGTCCGGTGAAACTGAAAATGTTTTTCCTCTATTTTTCTCTTCCCAGAAGCCCCTGAAAGCGGCGCCGTATTTTTGTATCCACTCCGTATAGATTTCATTGAGGGACCGGTCTCGTAGCGGGTCATACCCCAGTTGTGTCCCGAGAAACCATTTGAATCGCTCCATTTCAGTAATCTGAGCCTTGACGTATTCCTGTAGATCGCACTGGTCCGTCATTTCCCTACGAAGGTTCTGTTCCAAATAAAACTCCTCGTAACATGAAACTCATCAACCGCGAACCCTTATAAATTAATTCCTGCACCAAGGGGTGGTAACTTTTTTTAATCGTCATCGCAGGTGATGCCGGTCGCCGGTGATAGTTCAATTTTTCATGCTATTCCACGTCGGTATTGAAACTTTCACGGCCATGGTTCCATGACCCGGGATGGAAAAGGAAGAAGACCCGGGCTTGCCCCGTCCCGGCTGTACGAATTCCGATTATCGCTCGCGTCGAGTTAGTATTTTATTCCCAAGGATCGAAAGGAGGCGCACTGCATGATTCTTGTTACCGGCGCGGCGGGATTTATCGGATTTCATGTTGCAAAGCAACTATGCGGAAGGGGCGACGACGTTCTCGGGATCGATAACGTGAACTCCTACTACGATCCTTCGCTCAAGGAGGCGCGGCTGGCCATCCTCAAAAGGGATAAGCGCTTTTCGTTCAGGAAAATTGATATTTGCGATAACTCCGGGCTCGACGCGCTTTTTCGGGAGCGCCGCATCGACCGCGTATGCCATCTGGCGGCGCAGGCGGGCGTCCGGCATTCGCTTACCGATCCCTGGAGCTACCAGAAATCGAATAACGAGGGCTTTTTGAATGTCATTGAACTGGTTCGAAAGTACCGGCCGGAGAATTTCGTGTACGCCTCGTCATCGTCGGTGTATGGTGCAAATACCAAATTGCCCTTTTCGGAGGAAGACCCGACCGACAGTCCGCTTTCGCTCTATGCTGCCACGAAAAAAGCCAACGAACTGGTCGCTACATGTTACCGCCATCTGTATGGCATTCCCTGCGCCGGGTTACGGTTTTTTACCGTTTACGGTCCGTGGGGCCGGCCGGATATGGCGCTCTTCAAGTTTACCAAGGCGATTCTTGCCGGCGAACCGATCGAAGTCTACAACAACGGGCGCATGCGGCGGAATTTCACCTATATCGACGATATCGTCGCCGGAACGCTTTGTGCGCTCGACCGGGCGGCGCCCGGCGAAATTTACAATGTCGGCAACGACCGGGCCGAACAGCTCATGGATTTTATCGCGGAAATCGAGAAGCAGTGCGGGAAAAAAGCCGCGATGCGTTTTCTGCCCATGCAGCCGGGGGATGTGGTCGAAACGGTAGCGGACATAGAAAAGCTTGGGGCGCTCGGCTACCATCCGACAACCGATATCGACACGGGAGTGCGGGCGTTTGTCGAGTGGTACCGGGAATATTACCGGGTGTAAACAACGCCCCGTTTGTTCACCCTTTATCAATCAGGACATCGATCGGTTTGGCGTTCCATATCTCGCCGGCGTATTCGGCGATGGCGCGATCCGAGGAGAAAATTCCCATTTTCGCGACATTCAGGATCGACATGCGCGTCCACGCTTCTGGTTCGTTTTTGTAAACAAGCGCCGCCTTGTGCTGGCATTCCGCATAGGCTTCGAAATCGGCCATCACCAGGAAAGGGTCTCCGCCCGCGAGCAGTGAATCGTGAATCGGCGTGAACAGGTGCGGCTCTTCCGGGCTGAAAAATCCCGAGTTGATGAGATTCATGACCTTCTGAAGATCCGGGCTCTTCCGGCAGTACTCCCAGGGGTTGTAGCCGCCGGCGCGGAGCTTGTCGATCTCATCCGCACGCAAGCCGAAAATAAACATATTTTCCTCGCCGATTTGCTCCGCCATCTCGACCGTTGCGCCGTCCATGGTGCCGATTGTCAATGCGCCGTTCAGGGCGAATTTCATGTTTCCGGTGCCCGACGCCTCGGTTCCCGCCGTGGAAATCTGCTCCGAAAGGTCGGCGGCCGGGATGACATATTCGGCGAGCGACACGCGGTAGTTGGGCAGAAAGTGGATCCGGAGAAGCCCGGCGGTTGCGGGATCGTTGTTGATGATGCCGGCGACGTTGTTGATGAATTTGATGATGAGCTTGGCCATGAAATAGCCGGGGGCGGCCTTGCCGGCGAATATGACGGCCCGGGGCACGAAATCCTTCGTATCCCCCGCCTTGATGCGGGTGTACAGCGCAATCGCATGCAGGAGGCAGAGCAGTTGCCGTTTGTATTCATGGAGCCGCTTTACCTGTACGTCGAAGAGCATCGATGTGTCGATGGTCATGTGCTCCCATTTGTGCATCTTCCGTGCGAACCGATCCTTCGCCGTATTTTTAGCCGCTCTCCATAATTCCCTGAATGCGGGATCGTTTGCATGTTCCGCGAGTTTCGAAAGCTCACCCAGGTTCATCACCCATGCGGGGCCGATCGTTTCGGTGATGAGGTCGCGCAGGGAGGGGTTTGCCTTGTACAGCCACCGCCGGGGCGAGATGCCGTTCGTTTTGCTGTTGAATTTATGGGGCCACATTTCGAAGAAATCGCGGACCAGCCGGTCGCAGAGCAGCCGAGTGTGAAGTTTTGAAACCCCGTTGACGGAATGACTGCCCACGATCGCCAGATACGCCATCCGCACCTGCTGTTCGCCGCCCTCCTCGATGATGGACATCCGGCGCAGCCGGTCCGTATCGCCGGGAAAACGGTACGAAACCTCCCGCAGAAAGCGCGCGTTAATTTCAAAGATGATATCGAGGTGGCGCGGCAGCAGGGTGCGCATGATCGACACCGGCCATTTCTCCAGCGCCTCGGGCATGAGCGTATGATTGGTGTAGGCGAAGGTTCCGGTCACGAGCGCCCACGCCTCCTCCCATTCCAGGTGGTGTTCGTCGAGAAACAACCGCATGAGCTCGACGATGGCAATGGTCGGATGCGTATCATTCAGTTGAATGGCGACCTTTTCCGCGAAGGCGCGGAAATCACTGTTTACCCCCCGGTAACGCCGGATGATGTCCTGCAGGGAGGCTGAGGTAAAAAAGTGTTGCTGCTTGAGCCGGAGTTCACGGCCTGAAACATTGTTATCGTTCGGGTAGAGAACCTTGGAAATGTTCTCGCTGACCAGTTTTGACTCGCAGGCGCCGATATAGTCGCCCTGATTGAACTCCTGGAAGTTGAACTCCTCGGCGGCCCGCGCCGACCAGAGGCGCAGGGAGTTGACATTGTTGACGCCGAAACCCGGAATCGGTATGTCGTACGGAATGGCAAGCACATCGATGGTGTCGATCCACCTGAAGCGCGTTTTTTCGTCATGGTCCTTCACCTGCATGGTCTTTCCGTAGAATTTGATGGTTCTCTTGAATTCGGGCCGTTCGATCTCCCATGGATTGCGGAACTGAAGCCATGTTTCCGGCACCTCTACCTGGTTGCCGTTCAAGATTTTCTGGTTGAAAATGCCGAAATCGTAGCGGATCCCATACCCGACGGCGGGAAGTTTGAGCGTGGCCATGGAGTCGAGATAGCACGCTGCCAGGCGGCCGAGGCCGCCGTTCCCCAGGCCGGCATCATGTTCCTGGTCGATGACCGATTCCATATTGAGCCGGAGATCATCGCACGCCTGGTTGCATGCGGAGAGCAGTTGCAGGTTGATGATATTATCGGACAGCAGCCGTCCTAAAAGGAATTCCATCGACAGATAGTATACGCGTTTAACGTTTTGCGTATGGTACTGCTGACGGCTGGCTATCCAGCGCTCGATGAGCCGCTCCCGTACGGTGTAGGCGAAGCCCAGAAATTCGTCGTAAGCGGTATGGGAGTGACGATCCTTGGCAAGGATGTATTCGAGATTGCTGAGAAATCCTCTCCTGATATCCGCCGTTGAATTACCCTTATACATGAGTTTCCAGGGAAATTCGCGGGAAACGAGGGCTTCATTTTTTTTAATCGTTGAATTATTCTGTTTCATAACGTTCCTCTCAGGCATGCCGCACTTTTCTCGAACCCCTGAAAAAAAGGCCCCGCACTCTCATCGAGGTACGGAGCCCGGGGAGGTGAAAATGCGCCGGTTATATCTTTTTCTGCTTTCCCTGTACCATTGCACCCTTGAGGTTCGACGTATCGCTGTCCGCGCCGGCCTCTCCCGCAACCTTCTTGCCCTGGCGCTTGACCTCCGCCTGCAGCTCATCCACGCTTGCCATCTGTTCGCCCAGATGAAGCATCATGAATTCCGCATCGTCAATAAGTTCGCAGTCGGGAGCGTTTTTCAAAACCCACTTATAATTGACCTCAGCCATTTCCGGTTTGTTGAGATACTCATCATAGATGAACCCGATCATGAACATCGTGTTGCACACTTTGCTCTGGTCGGCATCGACAACGAGAGCCCGCCGGTAATCTTTGATGGCATCGGTGTACATCTGTTGCTCGGTTTTCATCTTCGCGAGTTCGAGGATCGCCTTCCTGCCCTCTTTTGCAAAAAAGAAATTATCCACCAGCGTGCGGTATACGTTCTGGGCTTCAGCGACGTTGCCGGTATCCCGCAACGAATCAGCCCGACGCAGGAGCTTCGCGGGATCATTCACCAGCTCGTCTTTCCACTCGTTCTTGAGAAACCGGATACCCGCCGTGCGGCGAACTTCATAGATAAGGCTGTCAAACTTTACGTTGACCTCGCGCTCAATAAGTTTGGCAAGATGACTGTTGAACCGGGCCGTATCGGATGTCGCGGGCAAATTAATTTCGTCCAGGAAGGAATAGCGAGCCATTGCGGTGTCGATAGTGACCCCTTTTTGGGCCTCAGGAGCTATCGATTTGGTAATAAAGTTCTGGGCAAGTTCAAATCGCCAGGCCCACTTGAGCACGTTGCGAGCGATTGGTTTTGAGGCCAATCCGAGATCAGACGCCTTTTCGGAAAAGAGTTTCCAGCGGACCAGCCATAACGCCAGATTCCTCAACTCCTGCGGATTCTTTTTGTAAACATCCCGCCGCTCAGCCGGGAGCCAGGAAAGAATGAGGTCCACATCGTTCTGAGAGATGATTTTACCCGGACCGCAAAAATCCTTCAATGAATCCGGGAGGGATCTTCCGTATTTTTCCCTGTAATAGATCCGCTGGAACAGGACGGGGCCATCCTCATGAGCGTATTTGAGCCATTGACGCTTAAGCGCAGCGGTGTCCTTGAGGGGGAAGGACTTCATGAACTCCGAATCGGGGCGATAAGCGGCCTGAAACATTTTCTCCGCCACCATCCGCTTCGCTTCGGTGAACGGTATCACCGCGGGCGCCGGCTTTTTCCCGGTTGAATCGGGATGGGGCGCATTAGTAAACTCCGCCGGATGGTTAGTATAGTATTTTTGAAGCTGTTCGTCGGTAAATCCTAAATTCATCTGCAGAATATCCTGCGTGAACAGGACGGAGGTATAATAGCGTTCCTTCCATTTCCACCCGAGACTTTGCTGCAACGTGAATGATCCGAGTTTCCCGCGCGCATGGCGGTAGATCGCTTCGGTTTCGACGAGACCGCTGACGGTCGGCCGGGCTCCGAGAGAAAACTTCTCCGGCGGCGTGGGGTAGAACCGGGCGACGGTGCCGAAGGCGTCCGCATCCTGCTGGGTTACGAGCGTCGATCCGACATAAGCGAGGCGATCATTTTTTACCGCACCATGGTAACAGAGGCATAGGATGAGCGGTAATCCGAGTGGAAACAGCACGAGATACTTACGATTCATGGGGCATCCTTATGTTTGACGTTAAATGAAATGAAGAGAACATAATCCGTTGAACGAGACGACGGCCTCATCAACGGCATCGGTAGATTTCAAGAATTGATAACGCGCCAATCGATGATTTCCTTTCTTACAATTCTTACTGCACAAAAATCGGCGGCGCTACTCCGTTCCATGGAGAATATACGCCTCATCCCTGGAACTGATGATTCCTTTTTTTGCCAGAGTCTCCACCGTCCGGCCCGTAATAGACATGAGCAATCCAAAGGACGGGGCCTCGCGCAGGCCTTTTATGGCGAATTGCGTCTTTGTATCCTGTTCGGCGCTATTGCGGAATCCGTCAAGAATGCATTCCATGACATACATCACTTCGCCATAGGTCAGATTTCCCTGCCGGTACTCTGAAAACTTGGCAATGGCATCCTGGATGAGGTCCTGCAGCTTGGCGAATTCAGCCTTATCGTCGAAAACATTTTTGTATGAGACCGCCGAAGCCATTACCCGTTCCTTCCCGCCACACGTCACTACGGTGCTGAAGACTTCGCACAGGAACTATTCACAATCTATAAAAAACTATAACACGCAATTACTACGAATGCAAAGGGTATTTATTGCGACATAAACCGCCGCAAGAGGATATCCACAACTGAGTTAATGCAACTTGCACATGCATTAAAGTAACATAATATACATAAAGCATCGGCTCTCCGATGGTATTTCATATTCATTTAAAGAGAGAGCTCTGGACCCCGCCCGCCGGATGACTTCGGCAGCGTCGTTGTTCTGAAAAGAATCGGACGGTATCGTCGGCTTTTGGATCGAATCCGGCTGAATCCAAGGAGCCCAAAGAAAAATAATGCAAGTGCCGCAGGTTGCCCGTAGATACCGAGCTATGTATTTTAGTTAAATTACGGCTCGATAGTCCGTGCAGGAACGTCTTAAAAAACAGCTCTTTGCGAAGTTGAAGACTGGCCGGGAGGTTCTATGCTGAAATTCATGATATTCTCCGGGGGAAAACTTCTCAACACGCTGTTTATTGACGATCCTGTCATTACCGTGGGACGGCTCGCGGAAAATACCATCCCTCTGGAAGGCGCCGAGATTTCACGCCGCCATCTCCGGATCGAAGAAAATAAAGACGGCTCGTATCTCCTGAATGACCTCGACTCACTTAACGGCACCGTTGTTAATAACGAATCGGTGCGAAAAGTTTCCCTGAATGGCGGTGAGATCATCGTCGTCGGGAGTTATTCAATCATTTTTGAGCGGGTGTCGCAAGAAGCGGCCGTTGCGTCCCGGACAATCGCTCCGACAACGACATCACCCCGGAAGGAAGCTATGGGGGAAACGAAATTTGAAACCGTATTCGTAAAACCGCAATCCCGGGCGCAGAAAAGAACTGCCGTGAGCGACGATTTTCCCACACTCCTCGAGATGCCGCAGAACCGGGCCTTCAGACTCGATAAAAGCTTCGTGACGCTCGGCAACGCTCCAGAAGATGACATTTCAGTGTCGGGGTTCATGATTGGTCGCGAGCAGGCCTTCCTGCGTCTCGACGCCGACGGGTGGCTGATCGGCACCCATAAAAAGGTCGGTATGCTTAAGGTAAACGGCCGGGCGGTTAAAACTCATCTTCTACGAAACAAAGATCATATCGAAATTGGCCCAATCACCTTCCGTTTCATCGAAAACGATTGATCCCATGCGCCGCGCTTTTGTATCCGATATCCATGCCAACCTCGAGGCGCTCGAAGCGGTGCTTGACGATATCGGGAAACAGGCGGTCGATGAAATAATCTGTCTGGGGGATATCGTCGGATACGGCGCCGAGCCGAATGAGTGCATGGAGATCATCCGGAAAAGAAGCGCCATCGTCCTGCTCGGCAATCATGATGCGGCATCGGTCAAGCTTCTCGATACCACCCTGTTCAACAATTTTGCCCAGGCTGCCATCGACTGGACGGCGCGAATCTTGCAGAAAGCACATTGCACGTATCTGCTTTCGTTACCGCTGACTGCCACTCGCGAACCGTTCACTTTTGTTCATGCGACGCCGTACGAACCCGGCAGGTGGTACTATATTACCTCGCTGGAAGAAGCCTCCTTCAACTTTCGTCACTTTGGAACCGAGGTGTGTCTTGTCGGCCATACGCATATTCCGATGATTGTCGTCCTTGATGAAGGAAAAAAGGTTTATGCCCGACAGGCCGGGCATATCAATCTCAGGGAGACGCCGGGAGCGCGATTCCTCATCAATGTGGGCAGCGTCGGCCAACCGCGCGACAGAATCGCGAAATCGTGCTACGGCATTTTCGACGATGCGACGGGAGAGTTCTTTTTTCGCCGCGTTGCCTATGACATACCGAAGACGCAGACTCGCATGCGCAAGGCGAATTTGCCGGAATTCTTAATTACAAGGTTGACAGATGGAATATAAGGGGCGTTGACGACGACATCTTTCCGTGGCGCACGGGAATATCCCGCGCAGGCGCCACGTTGTTGTCGGTCAAATGCAGTTCCTCCTGGATCGCGCCGATGATCCAATCGCCTCCGGTACCGGGCTTCGAGTCGCCGTTCCACAGGGTATAACTCGAACGGCCTCCTCCTATGCAGTACCATACACCACGCTCCCTCATCAGGGGATAGCGATCTGACGCTCTACACGACCCTCCTCAAACGTCCGGGCAACAGAAAGCCTCATTGCCAATCCGTATATTTATAGGTTCCTGGCATGAATGGTGCGCTGGAAATCGATCGTGGATGGATCTCGAAACGAGTGTAATCCGTGGAAGATGCTTCATCGAATAGCATTTCTGAGAGGTGATAATTATGAGAAACATACTACCGCACATGCAAAAGAGAGTTGGATGCGGTATGGAGTGCAGGAGTAAACCGATAAAAATACTTACACCAACCAACGAGGGATCAGCTCCAGCTTCCCGGCTATGAATCGCGCAACTCGGATCGCGGTACGATCGTTCATTATCCTTCTTCTGGCTCTCGGCGTGGTGACGCTTATTTTAAGCGCGGCGGTCATGACTCCGCCGGTGCAACGGAGCATCAAGGCGGCCGTCGAAAACCTCATTTCAAAGAAGCTCGGCAATCAGGTAACCATCGGCGCAATTCACTTGAATTGGATAGAGCGCTTCGATTTTCGTAATGTGGTCGTTGTTGACCGGGAATTCGGAGATTCGATGGCGATTCATACGCTTCGCCTGCATTTCGCCCTGCTGCCGCTTCTGAAGAAGCGCCTGGAATTGAAACGGATCACCATTCAGGGCGCTACCGTCACCGGCATCAGGACGAAAGGGAGAACGGTGCATTTTCCGTTCATTCCCAAGCATTCTCCAAAAGTAAAGTCATCATGGACTTACACCATCGGCACGGTCGTGGTGAGCGGACTCTCGGCGCGGTACGACGACTCGGCAACCGGGATGTATTACTCGCTTACCGGAATCAAGAGTCGTCTCCTTTTCAAACGCATCGATTCTCTCTCCGGAACGCTTGTCGCGGGCGCTGGAGAGGCGATAACGCCCTGGTATTGCGGCCGCGTTAAGAGTGTCGATATCAAGGGCGATCTGAGCCGGAAAAAACTCGTCGTATCGAAAGGTATTATCACGGGAGATTCGACGACCATTTCGTGTCAGGGAACCATTCCGTTTTCTTCGCAGATACGGTGGAAAGCGCAAGCGGATATCAACACCGCTCTTTCTTCGCTTCGCTGTGTGCAGAAAATAAAGGGCCTGCAAGCGCAGGGTGCGGTACGAGCTACCGCATCGCTTTCGGGATTCCTGCATTCGCCAAGTATTGCTCTACAGGTAACCGCCCGGAAATTGACGTTAGACAGCATCTTGTTCGAAACGATTGCCGCGAAGGCGACATATACTCCGGATGATGGCCTGAAAGGGACTCTCAATCTTGCGTCTCCCATCGGACAGGCCGGAATAAAAGCGAACGCATCAATCCCCTTGCTTTTCACCAAACCGAACATTGATTCATGGAATATCAGCGTCACCGCTGATTTTCCTCGTATTGCCGATATTACTAACCGTTTCGGCCTCAAGCACGCCCTCTTCAATGGCGCTGCCCATGTAGAAGCCGCTGTCGGCGGCAGAGGCGTATCGGAGTCGCCAAACCATGTGGTCCTCTCGCTTGCATTAAAAAATCCGTCCGATCAGGGCTTTACCGGGCAGATCGATTGCAATGCCGGGATAAATAACAGGCAGTGGACGGTGGATATTGCGGCGGATTCGGGAAACAGGCTTCACGCACAAGGAGCAATCGACAATCGAAACCATGCCCTCTCCGGAGCATTTTCCATAAACATCACGAACCCGATGTCGATAGCGCGACTATTCCAGGCATATCCGGTAACCGGTTTACTCGCGTGCAGCGGGGACTTAGGGGGAAACGTAAAACAGCCGACGGTCACGCTTGACCTCCACGCCCGGGGGCTTACCTGGCGCGGTGCGTCAATCGACCGGCTGGATGCAGCCGTTTCTTATGCGAATAATCGACTGTATATCAACAGAGCCTCCCTCCGCAGTAATGGCGAGTTGGCGGCGGTCCTTCCCCTCTTCGGCGAGCACGACGCGGGAGGGCATTTCCACATCGTCGCCGATGGCTTCGGTCCCGTCGGCAATCCCAGCGTCTCCGCGGAAGCGGACATGACGGAGCTTCACATCGGTGACTTTAACGCCGCTTCGCTTATTGCTTCGCTTGCATATCGGAATGATACGCTGCACTGGAATAATGTCCGTCTTGGAAAGAGCGCGGCATGGATTAAAAGTTCGGGCTTCGCATGTCTGCACGGAAAACGCCGTTTCGCAAGGGTATCGATTATGGCCGAGCGTCATGGCTATCAAAGCGCCTCCTGCACCGCTTCCGGGGTTTCTGCCGGAGATTCGATCGATGTCTCGATGAACGTAGCCGGCATGGACGCTGGTCTTATTTCTCCCTGGATTAAGGGTAAAATGCCCCTGCAGGGAGTGCTTTCGTTGCAGGCAGAAGTTCATGGGACGGTCGAGAATCCCGCCGCACAGGCGCGAATCGATTTCGAACAGGCGCTCGGTCGTGCTGTAACAATCCGGTATCGGGCCGAGGCTGACCTGAAAAGCGGCGTTGTGAACGCGTTTGCCAAGGCCTGTCCGTTCGGACGACCGGAGTCACTTCTCGTTTTTCTCTCCGCGCCCCTTGCGCTTTCGCCCCCCTGGACGGCTTCTCATCTCATCCGAGACGGCGCTCGCATCACCATCGAAGGCGCCGAATTCCCGCTTGGCGACCTTTCGACGTTATTTTTACCGGAGGTCAAAGCCCGCGGAAGCGTTTCGATGCATGCCGTCATTGTCAAAGATCAGGGAGCATGGGAAGTGCAGGGAGACATGGCGGGAAAGGTCGAAGAGGCAGTCGACTCGACAAAGGCGATTCACCTCTACGGCTTGTCAGCCGAAGCAGGAATCGGCGGCGCCGTCCTTCATCCGTCGCTCACGTTTTCGATACGGGGAGACTCCCTTTACTGGAAAACCAATCGCTTTGAGAAACCATTTCTTCAGGGCCACGGTTCGGGAGAAATGCTGTACCTCGACACCGCGGGGGTGGGCGTGTACAAGGGGCGCGTCACCTTTTCCGGGTCGGTACCCTGGGACTTCGAGCGTTTAACATGTAATAAATCGCATTTATTACTGCGGGGCGTTGCAGAAACTGTGCCGCTTGCAATCCTCGCTCCCTTTGCGCCGGACGCGGAAATTTCTGGCGGAACGCTCGATGGTGAAGCGACCGTGACTATGCGTGAAAAATGGCCGAACTTTCAAGGCCGCCTGTCCATCCGAGAGGCAGGCCTCAAGCTTAAGGAGATGGAACCCGCACTGGGTCCCATCAATGCCGAGCTCTCTCTCCGGGGGGATTCCATCATCGTCGAATCGCTCCAAGGACGTATCGGCTCGTCGGGGCGTTTTTCAGGCGCCGGGTCTTTTGAGCCAGCGCCTCCGGGGCATTTGCAGTTCGCGCTCTCTGCAACGGATTGCCCGCTGCAGCTTGGCGACCTCAATGCGGTCATTCGGACTGCATCGGTACGACTCATCGATTCCGCGAATACGCTGATTCTCGGCGGCGGCATGACTCTCGCCGATTCGCGGTATCAGTATTTTCTTTCGCCAACTGCCATGTTTCAAAAAACGTCGGCCCCGAAACCGAAAAAAATTTCTTCGAAAAATTCCCTGCTTAATCGGATTACGCTGCGAATGGTCGTTGATCTTGACAAAAACATGACGATCGAAAGCAACATTGGCAGCTTGACGCTCGACGGCATTGGTACGATCGTGGGAAATCCGGAGCGTCCCGGCGTTGTTGGAAACATTTCCGTTAGCGAAGGGTATATCTATTATCTGGACCAAAAATTTACTGTCCAGCAAGGAACTTTCCGCTTCACGAACCCTGACGATTTGAACCCGGCGATCAACCTGATCGCAACGGATACGATAACCTCCACTACCGTTGCAATGACATCAAACGCTGCACCGGTCGCGACGTCATCGGGAGCCGGACCTGAGCAAGCCTATGTCGTTACGCTCACGGTGAGTGACAGTCTTCGCAAACCGACCGTTGTTCTCTCGTCCAACCCGCCGCTCCAGCCGGAACTCATCGTAAGTTTGATCACCTTCGGTACTACCCAGGGGATTCTTACAAACGGCGTTACAGCTCGCATTGCAGGTCTTCTGGCCCAGCAGCTCGCCGGTTTTGGAACGCGTCCACTGCAACAGCTGCTCAATATCGAGAGCCTCAATGTTGAAACGCAAGCTATCGGAGGACCGACGGTCACGGCGATCAAGCGGATCTCGCCGCGACTGTCGGTCACCTATCAGGCCGTTTTACAAAATCTAGGGAAGCCAAATGTCGCGGCATCATACCGGCTTCTGCCGAACCTGTATATTATCGGCTCAGGGTACTACCTGAACAGCGGCATCGATCTTCATTTGCGCCTTTCACAATAGAGCATCCATAATGCCCGAAAAACGACGACATCCTTTCCTGAAAAATCTCCGCTTGATGCAAAGGAATATCGTGTTTCTCCATCTTTTTGTCCTTGTCGCCTCTCTCTGCGCTGAAAAGTGGACGGTAAAAAAAATCAGCTTCTCCGGAAACACGGTTTTTACCTCGGGACAGCTCCTCAACTTCATGGAAACGAAACCTTCCCACTTCTGGAAAAAGTCCGTTTATTCACATATCAAACTCGAATCGGACACTGCGGTGATAGCCGCCGCATACAGCCAGAAAGGGTACCTCGCGGCAGAGGTGAGCATAGACTCAATTGTTCAAGACACCGCGCATCACCGGATTTCCCTTTTCTTCTTGATCAGCGAGGGGCCTCAGACAATCATCGATACGGTTGCCATCAAAGGCGCTTCGGCGCTTCGGCCGACCGAAGAACTGCAACGACTTCAAACAAAACCGAATGCGCCGTTCAGTACTGACGCGATCGATCAAGACGCTCAGAAAATCATTACCGATCTGGCATTCAGGGGGTATCTATACAGCCACGTCGTGGACAGTACCTCCATCGATACGGTTACCCGCCACGCCTCGGTGGTCTTCAACATCGACCAAGGGCCGCTTGTATTCGCGGGAGCCTTTCAACCATCGGGGCTTAAGAAAGTGCGCTCGGTTGTCGTGACCCGGGAATTGAAGTTCAAAGAAGGGGATACCCTCACGACAAAACGGATCGATGCCACGGTACAGAAGCTCTATGCAACCGGGCTTTTCAATTACGTGCAGATCAAGGTGCCGCCGAAGATCCTGATCGTGGCCGATAAACGGTTGGATACGGTGTCCGAACCGGTAACCGCAACGCTTGACGAAGCCAAATTCTTCAGCGTCGATGCCTCGGCCGGCTATGGCACCTACGATGAGCTCAGGGGATCCACCGAGATGCGATATGGAAATCTTTTCGGCCTGGGACACGCGGTTACCTTCGACGGTTTTTACAATCACTATGAGCTCAGGGGGGATGCGACCTACTACTACCCCTGGATCTTCTCCCTGCCCGTCGATGCGTCGATCACTACCTATGTTCAACACAATGATATCACCTACCTTGGCCTCTTCGACGGCATCCAGTTTTCGGTGGCCAAGGAAACCAACTACTGGGGTTTGAGCTACCAGGTCTGGGTAAAGATCGAACGAACGGAATACCTCGTGCCGATCCAGGATACAACCGGGACAACTTCGCTCGCGAACACTCAGAGTATCGGAGTGGATTTTTTCTACGATACGAGGAAAAAACTTACCGATACCACCTCCGGCGCATTTGTGCAGGTGTCACCCGAACTCGCGGGCCTCGGCGGCAGAGGGACGAACCAGTACTATAGGGCTCTCATCGATGCTCGCGGCTACGTGACGCCCCTGCACTGGCTCCGTGTCTCCTCAGCGGTTGAATTTGGGTATGCGCAAGGCTATGGGCCGCGCGGCGACAGCGTTCCAGCGCAAATTATCTATAATCTCGGCATCGAAGGTATGAGGCCGGTGCGCGGCTATGAGCAGAACGCTTTAAGTCCCGGCGGCGGAAGGATGGCGCTCGTCGTCAACCTCCTGCAGGCGCAGCATGATGTTTATAAATGGATCGGGCTCGCGGTATTCGCCGATGGAGGATACGCCTGGAGCGACCCTGCTGCCGAATTCAGCCTCGCCGACCTCCGGTGGGTTCTGGGCCCCGGCATTTACGCCAAGACCCCGCTCGGTCAAGTCGAGTTCGATTGGGGTTATCGCCTGAACTACGTCTCGAAATGGGGAACACCCTATTTCAGCATTGGCCAGGCATTTTAGAAAGTGTGGGAGAGTATAAACAATATCTGAACGTGCCAGCTGAGTCGTCGCACAAAGGTTCGCCCTAACCGTGATTGTTGGAGTGGTCTGATGGAGGCGGATGAAACATATTGTGATAGATTGGAACAAGCCGTCTAAACTGAATCGGTTCTGTATGAAATAATCATCAAGCATATCCAAGATGTGAAGCATGGAAAATACCCCCGGTAGTGATTACAGAATAAAGGGGATATTCCCTAAACCTTGTTTTTAGAAACAGGCTCAAATGGTACCTCGCAGAATGAGCAATTATGCTATTATCCGAAAAGGGTTATTTATAATTATAGCATTTTTATGTTCTGCGACCGCTCGTGTACGATCGGACAGTTCTCTGCAAAGCGCGGTTTTAAATCTTCTTCATAGCAAGAACTATTCAGTGCCGGCGGCGATTTCAGTCGCCGTGATGGATGTGGAACGCGATTCGGTCCTCATCGATATAAATGCCGACTCGATGACGAATCCCGCCTCGGTTTCAAAACTTGTCACCGCGGCAGTGGCTTTTGAACAACTGGGGCTCGGGTACAGCTTTTCGACGCGGATTTTCGGGGATTCGATGGATCGCCGCGACAACATCGTCACGGTAAAAAACCTCTATATTCAGGGAGGCGCCGATCCTGGGTTTACCGCAGAGAGATTATGGCTGTTTGTTGAACATTTGTACCATTCCGGACTCAGGAAAATATCCGGCGACCTGGTGATGGATGACTATTTCCTGGATTCAACCGGCGTCGGGCCTGGCTTTGACGAGGAAACATCCAGCGAAGCGTACTTGCCGTTTATTAATGCCCTCTCGATAAATTTCAATGCCATCGGCATCCATCAACGCCCTGGCTCGGGAATCAAGGATACCATTGCCATCGACCTCTTCCCCGAAATGTCCGGCGTAAAGATAGAGAAATCAGCCACGACCGCGCAATCAGCAGCAAAAGAGTCTTTGAAAATCACGACGATTCCCGACTCCGGAGGCACGCTTGTACAAGTGCAAGGCGAGGTCGGCCTGAATGACCCGGGGAGTTACTCTTTCCATAAATCGTGGCAAACCTGGAAGGCATTTGGAGACGCGCTTATCCCTCTCTTTGCGCGGCGCGGCATAGCATTCAAGGGTCGGATCGTACACGCCAGAGTACCGATGCCGCTGGCCAGTGAACCTCCGTTTTATGACTTTTCCTCTGAGCCGCTTTCCATGACCATTACGCGGATGTTTAAATATTCCAGTAACTTCACGGCGGAGATGTTGTTTAAAACTCTCTCCGCCCGGCGCGCCGACGATTCCGATCAGGGATCGTGGGAGAAGTCGGCAAAAATAGTAGCCTCATGGTGGCGGGAGCGAGGCTTGCCCGGCGCGCCGGTAATCCGCAACGGATCGGGTATGGGTAATGTAAATAAAAGCAGTCCCTCCCAGATAACAAGCCTGCTCTGCTATGTTTGGAAACAAAAAACCTATCTTCCCGATTACCTTGCCGCTCTTCCATCTGCGGGATTTGACGGCACGCTGAAATCACGGTTTGTGAAGTCCCGACTACGAGGGGTCGTGCGCGCTAAAACCGGGACATTAAATTCAGGCGGCATCAGCACGCTCGCAGGCTATCTTACCCCATCGGACGGTGGAACATACGCCTTTGCCATTTTCTGTCATGGTAGCGGGCACGGACAATGGGAAGACTGGATGATACAGGAGGAAATTCTGGAAAAAGTGGCGGAGAAGATTGAGAAGGATAAACCAAAATAAATCGAAGAAACCCTTCAAAGAGAAAACATATAAGGGGAGGGCCCCCTTTACTTCATCCCGGTCGGAAAGTACTGCTGATATTCCGTTACCCCACCGGCGGATATGGCCTTTATCAAGGATAATGATCCTCAATGCCTTTACAAAATCTATTTGTTGTTCTCTCTCTCAGGCGACCGGAACGTCCTAATTATTATTCCGAATCAATCGCTTTCCCAGAATGAAGCATCCTATTGACAGTATACAAATCCCCCCTATTGCCGGGAGGGGTGACAATATCGGTCCAAGCCCGTATAACAATGCTCCCACGAATATAAGTGCGCTGGCGATTTTAGAAAACATTTTTGACTGCATCAAAGCGATGCAAAACAGCATGATCCCCATAAAAATGGTAATGCTCGCTATTGTACTGAAGGCAACCACTGTCGGGTTATGCTTAATGACAAGATCCCGGAGAAGAAAAAACGTTCCTTGATTCCCCGCAATTATCGGGTATAAACAAATCTCCCAGGTAACTTTGCAAGCTTGAAAAATATAGGCGATTTCGACGAATAAAAACCCTAAAAATCCCACCAGTCTCGATTCCGCCTGCATCCGAGAGTATAGGGTAAAAAAACCGAAGATCATCAAAATTACCCCGACAAAAGCGACACTGTGGATCCAGATCCAGTTTGAATTCAAAACAAGTGCGGTGTAGTCTCTCGTGACTTCCTTAATTGGTAACAAGATTGAAAAAGATATCGCGTATATGGTTAATAACAACGAACCAGCAATAAGTGCAAAGCCACCGAATTTATTAATTGTTGAGATCTTCATTAGATGTGCTCCATTAATAAGTGATTTGATGTAAAAGTACCCTGAAAATCTTCAAGTCTTTCCCTCTTTTCTCTTATTTTCAGTACCTCGCATCGGCAAATTCCACCCATCCGCCGGCTTTGACGAGCGCTTCATCGAAGGGGCTGAGTGTAAAGGGGTACTCCGTTGTTTTCCCATTTGCTGCAAAGAGCAACTTCTTTGCATCGAGATCGACGGTGCAGCCCGGCGATGCGGCGGAGGCGAATGCGGCGAAGAGGTCCCTGATTGACGAAACGGGAAGCTCGATCGCCAGCATGCCGCCATTGAACATGTTCTGCCGGAAGATGCGCGCGAAACTCTCGGCAACCACGACCGTAATGCCGTTCACTTCAAGCGCCCACGGCGCATGTTCGCGCGATGAGCCGCAGCCAAAGTTCGCCTTTGTCACGATTACGGAGGCGCTGCCGCGCCAGGCGCCTTTCGGATCGAATCCGTTGAGCTTCAAATCTTCGAGAAGGTGCGGGCCAAGGGCATTCTTCTCCACTTCAGTAAGATACTTCGCCGGTATGATCTCGTCCGTATTGATATCCGAGCGGTCGAGAAATAGAACTTTTCCGCCAAAAGTTTTCATTGGTATACCCTCCTTTAGAGTTCAATCATCTCGAATAAACCTTTTTACAGATATTTCCGCGGATCAACAAGGCATCCCGCAATCCCGCTCGCCGCCGCCGTAGCCGGGCTCACGAGGTGCACCATGCCGCCTTTGCCCATGCGGCCGTTGAAGTTCCGATTGGTCGTGGAGGCGCATGTTTCTCCGTCGGTAAGGACACCGTTCGACATGCCAAGGCATGCCCCGCAGGTGGGGTTCGTAACGACGTACCCGGCGTCCATGAAGATATCGAGCAACCCCTCGTTCAGCGCTTGGCGGTAAACCGCGGGCGTAGCGGGACAGAGGATCCCGCGGGTGGCCGGTGCAAGCCTTTTACCTTTTGTCACTTTGGCGGCGACGCGCAAATCGGAGATGCGGCCATTCGTGCAGGAGCCGATGTACACCTGGTCGACCTTGAGCTTCTCTTTTTCGAGGTCCACGAGTTTTTTTACCTGGTCCGGCTTGAACCCGACCGTGGCGACCGGCTCAAGGGCGGCGGCATCGATCGCAAGCACCGCGTCATACGATGCGTCCGGATCGGACCACCATTTTTTATACTCGGCAAACGCCTTCGATCGGTCGCCGCCGAAATCGGCGCCCACAAATGGCCAGAGGTAATCGAGGGTCACGCCATCGGGCTTGCAGAGCCCGGAGGTCGCCCCGGCTTCAATTACCATATTAGAAAGCGTCATTCGCTCTTCCATGGACATGCCATCCACGGTGGAACCGGCAAATTCGATGACTCGATCGGTTGCGCCGTTCACGGTAAGCCGGCGAATGATTTCGAGGATAACGTCCTTGGCATATACGCCATTCTGCATGATGCCGTTCACCTCGATACGGATGCTTTTCGACGGCCTGAAGGCGCACACCCCCTTGAGGATGCCGATTTCGAGATCCGTTGTGCCGACACCGGCGGCAAAGGCGCCGAAGGCGCCATGCGTACACGTATGGCTATCGCCCATGATCACGGTATAGCCCGGCCGGATGAATCCTTTTTCCGGAAACAAGGCATGGCATACACCGTTTGCACCAATGTCGAAGAAATCTTTGATACCATTGCGATGAGCCCACTCCCGCATGATTCTGCCTTGAAGAGCGCTTTTTGAGTCTTTTGCCGGCGTTACATGGTCGATGACCGCCTTGATCTTTGCCGGATCGAAAACCCGGTCTTTCTTCCGCCATACGAGGTCCGCAATGGCGATCGGCGTCGTAATCTCGTGGCAAAGGACGACATCGAGCCGGAGCACTTTGGTTCCCGTGAATGGTTCATCGATGAGATGCGCATCAAAAATTTTTTCCGTAATTGTTTTTGCCATCGGTAATCCTTTCTTTTGATGATACGGCGAGAGCGATCTATCGTCTATCGGCCAATGTACCGTATTTCGCGTGTACGGGCTGTTTATTACTTTTTCCAATACTCAAATAATCGACATGGGGCGGGGAGATACTCCAGACCGCCTTGAAAAGCCGCCTTCCTACGTTGACAAGCCTATGAGGCAGATTCGCCGCAAAATATACACTGTCAAATTCATCGATCCGATAGTCAGCGCTTCCCACCGTCAGCACTGCGCCTCCTTGGAGTACGTACCCCATCTCGATCCCCTCGTGTCCGCCACCACTCATCTCCGTCGAGCAACCCGCCCCGATCTCAATTAAAAAGAGCTCGATCGGGAATGCGGATACCTGCGTCGTCATAAGCTGCTCGTAACATATACCGTTACTTTCGATCTTCAGCCTCTCGCCGCTTTTGTGGAGCCGCACGGGCGAATCGGGCGAGAGACGTCGGAACAGCTCTCCTATATCGATATCCTGCGCCCGGCACACCATAACCAGCGTATCAATAGACGGCGAAACCTTTCCCCGTTCAATCTGTGAGAGCATGCTGATGGAAATACCGGCCTTTTCCGCGATTTCGCCGAGATGCCGGTTGCTTTTTTCCCGATAGATACGAAGCACCCGACCAAGCTCAGGCAGAACACTTTGCAGTTTTGATTCATTCATTGAATTAATAATAAAACATGGAAAAGGGAAAATCAAGAAGTTTTAGAAATAAGCGAAATAAGCATATCGTATTTTGGATGAAGTGTAGCGGGGAGGAGTGGTGTAAGGGGGGAAGGGGATGGGGTGACGTTTGCTGCCAATAATGATGGCGGATTAAAGGATTGGAATCATGGAGAACAGAGAAAATATACCCGATAGGTCGCCATCCCCGGCGAACAGCGCTTCGAAAATTCCGGCGCTGAATATCGAAGACATTGATAATCTGAAAATTTTAACCGATAAAAAAGTTCTCGAAATTGTAAGCGGCGATATCGTCGATCATATTCAGACGGACGAATACCTGCTTGATTCCATCGGCACCAAACCCGGAACCTACTATCGGGACCTGGTATTCGCCCTCATCCAGATACGACTTCCGGAAGAAGAGGCAAAGCGTGACTGGAGAGAGATTCTCAGGCATAAATATCTCTTGAGTGAAAAACTCGGGCGCAACGTCGGGATCCATGTGGCAACGCTCGATTACTACTCGAACATCAAAAAACAAGTTGCTTTTCCCAAGATCGTCGATGCGCGGGAATATATGGATACGGCGAGCCGTGCACTCACGGACGATTTGACAAAGGCGTATAACCGCCGTTTTTTCAGCGAGCAGATGAACCGGCTCTTTCAGCAGGCGCGCGATGAGCAAGGCAGCTTTTCGCTTGTTATGTTCGACTTGGACTACTTCAAGCAATATAATGACATCAACGGCCACATCCAAGGGGATATCGCGCTTATTGAAACCGTCAGAATTCTTCACGCGGTCTGTAGTCTCGACTCGGCAGTCTGTCGCTACGGCGGAGAGGAGTTTATGGTGCTCCTGCCGGGGCATCCGCTCCGGGAGGCGCGCAGGACCGCCGAAAACATCCGTCAGGCGGTTTACGATTATCGATATTTCAATGAACAGGCGTTGCCGGGCGGGCGGCTTTCGGCGTCGCTCGGTGTTACGAGCTATCGCCCGGGTGTCGCTTCGGCGCAACAGATGGCGGGGGAGGCCGACAGCGCCATGTACCGGGCGAAAAATAATGGAAGAAACCGGGTAGAACTATTTCCCGGGGTGGAGGGTTTTTCATGAAACGGCCGTTCGTCCGCGGCGATTCGCGCATCGTATTTCTTTTGGGGTATCCGGTGGCGCATTCGTTGTCGCCGCAAATCCATAACTTTGCCTTTAGCAAACTTGAACTGCCGCATGTGTATATTCCGCTTCCGATCAGAGCGGAACAACTGCACCGGGCGATCTCCCTGCTTCGTGCCGCAGGGGCGCTTGGCGCCAACGTCACGCTTCCTCATAAGCAGGCTGCTGCCTCGTTCTGCGACGTGTTGACGCCGCTTTCCTATCGGATCGGAACGGTAAATACCCTGTATTTCCGGGATAACTTGCTTTGTGGCACCACGACCGACCCGGAAGGATTTCTGCGAGCGCTCGCGAGCATGGGTCATGATGCCCACGGCGGTCATATCGTGCTCATCGGAAGCGGCGGAATTGCGCGTACCCTGGCCGCCGCGCTGGCGCTTGCACGGATTCCCGCTTCGCTGACGCTCATCGGCCGGAACCGGGAACGCACGATCACGCTCGCTGGCGAGATCGGCTCTGCGATGCAATTTCCCGTCGCCGCGTATACGCTCGACGATCCGATCATCCGCGAGGCCATGGACCGGTGTACGCTTCTTGTCAATTGCACCAGCGCGGGGCTCCATCCGAACGCCGGCGAAACGCCGCTCGATAAAAAATATCTTCATAGCGGCATGACCGTGTTCGATACGATTTATAATCCTGCAAGGACCCGCCTCATGGCGGAGGCAGAAAAAGCGGGCTGCCGCACGCAGAATGGGTTGCGCATGCTTCTCTACCAGGGGCTTGCTTCGTTTTCCCTGTGGACCGATATTGATGTCCGCGAAGAGATCTTTGACCTTGATAAACTCCAACAAGGCATTTCCGGATAGGCTGTCCGCATGAAATGGAAAATCTCGCCCTCGCGCCTGCGGGGTGACATCGCGATCCCGCCGTCAAAATCCCACACCATCCGTGCAATTCTTGTCGCAGCGCTTGCCGAAGGGATATCTCGCATAGGCAAACCACTGCTGTCCGGCGACGGCCGATCGGCAATGATTGCCGCACGCTCTCTTGGAGCCACGGTACAGGAAGAGGATGGCAATCTCACGGTGCAGGGCATCGGTATGCACTACGAGGGCGGTGACGAACTATTCGACATGGGTAATTCCGGCACTGGCACGAATCTTTTCATGGCTGCGGCTGCGCTCGGCACAAGGCTTCGACGATTTGACGGCGACGCCTCGCTACGCTCGCGTCCGTTCAGACCTCTTCTGTGCGCTCTTGAAAAGCTTGGTGCGTTTTTTTCCATCGATGCGGAAGCATCGATGGACCTTCCCTTCATCATCCGAGGGCCCCTGCGGGGGGGCAAAACAACGGTGAGCGGTGCTTCGTCGCAATTCGTATCGAGTTTGCTCTTTGTCGCGCCGATTCTTAAAGAAAACTCGGAAATCATTGTCGAGAATCTTCAGGAAAAGCCGTATGTCGAATTGACGCTGTGGTGGCTTCGAAAACAGGGGATCCGGCTGGATTATTCCGACGATCTGAGCCACTTTTGGGTTCAGGGCGGCCAGGCCTACAGTGCCTTCGACCGGGAAATACCTGCCGATTTTTCAAGCGCTGCGTTTGCCGCTTGTGCAGGCGCAATGAACAAAACCGGACTTCGCCTCACGGGCCTGGACTTTTCAGACCAGCAGGGCGATAAAGGAATCTTCGAAGTTCTCGGCCGGATGGGCGCGGTCATTACGCGGGACGCCGGTTCGGTAATCATTGCCCGCAAGGGGGCGCTCAAGGGTTTCTCCGTTGACCTCAACGCCATGCCCGACACCCTGCCGGCGCTCTCGGTCGTTGCCTGCGCGGCCGAAGGCGAAACCCGCATCAGCAACGTTGCGCAGGCGCGAATTAAAGAGACCGATCGGATTGCGGTCATGCGTGAAGAACTTTCAAAAATGGGCGCCGACATCACGGAACAGAAGGACGGCCTTATTATCCGCGGTCGCCGCCTCCACGGGGTGCTGGTCGATGGCCACAACGACCATCGTGTGGTCATGGCGCTTGCCATTGCCGGCATGGCGGCCGAGGGCGATACCATCATCGAAGGCGCCGAAGCCGCAGCGGTCACTTACCCGGGCTTTGCCGATGACTTTCGGCGACTCGGGGCGAAAATAGCGATTGTTGAATGAAAGATGCCGGAATAGGCGTCTACCAAATATACGAAATATGATTGACATGGAACTCACCGTTAGGCTTGGCTCACGATCGTATCCGATCATTCTCGAACAGGGGATCTCCGCATCGCTTCCACTTCGGCTGAAAAGAAATTTTCCTGAAAGCAAATTCGGCCTTGTCACGAATACTGTGGTCCGCGACCTCTACGGGAAGTTGATCGATTCCTGGCACGATGAACTCGACCTGGTCGTTCATTGCATGCCTGACGGGGAGCGCTATAAGACGCTCGAAACATGGGGAAAGATATTCGATACCTTTATTCCCGCGAAGCTTGAACGGTCAAGCGTTATCATCGCCTTTGGCGGCGGGGTGGTGGGGGACATGGCCGGATTTGCAGCCGCGACCTACATGCGCGGTATAGCATGTGTACAAGTGCCGACGACGCTTCTTGCCATGGTCGATTCGAGCGTGGGCGGTAAAACTGCCCTTGATCATGCTGCCGGGAAGAACCTCATCGGTGCCTTTCACCAGCCGAGCCTTGTCTGGATCGATACCGCGTTTCTCGATACCTTGCCGAAGCGCGAATATGCCGCCGGGTGCGCGGAGTTGTTCAAGTACGGTTTTATCGGCGGGCCTGATCTCTTCGACCACATTGCGGTTCACGGGCAATCCATCCTCGATGGCAGGCCCGATATGCTTCTCGACGGCATCCGGCGCGGAATTGCTTTCAAGGCGGGCGTGGTGGAACGCGACGAACATGAAACTAAAGGAGAGCGCACGCTTCTCAATTTCGGCCATACTTTCGCTCATGCGCTTGAAAAACATTTCGGTTTTGAAAAGCTCCTGCATGGTGAAGCCGTATGGTGGGGCATGCGCTGCGCGTACGAACTCGGAAAAAGGCTTGCCGCAATTCCCGAAGACTCATTTGAAAAATACGAAGCGATGATGAAGACCTTCCCCCGACCGCCGCTCCCCCCCCTTGATCCCGATGAACTCATCGCGGCGATGCGGTTCGATAAAAAAGTCCTTTCTGGAACACTTGCCTTCGTGGTCCCGACCGCTCCTGGATTCTCTATAGTCAAAAGTGACGCGCCGCTGAGTGAAGTGAGGAAAGCGATAGAGGCCGGATTGACCGCATAGACGCTATCCGTGCATTATTCGCAGGTAGGGAGCCCTTCGTGTGGCAAAACCAAAGACCGCACAACCAGCTATGTGCTATCCGCGGGGGGGCGCAGAACCTCTTCGGGCGCAGCAGCGGCGTGAGCGGCGTTTATCCCCGCCATCCGCAGAAAATCCTTTCCGTCAATCGTTTCGTTTTTCAGCAGGTACTTCGCGATCGTGGCAAGAATTTCTTTCTTTCCCGCAAGCAGATCAAGCACGCGGCGATAGCGCTCGCTGACGATGGCGGCGACCTGCTCATCAATGTACTGCTGCGTGGTTTCGGAATACTCGCGGGCGCCGCTCATGCCACCGTTGTCACCCATGAACACCGGGGCGGGACGGGAACGGAGCGTTACATTGGCGAACTTCGGACTCATCCCGTAGTCGGTGATCATGCGGCGCGCGATATCCGACGCCTTGTCGATATCATTCGAGGCGCCGGTGGAAATCATGCCGAATATCAGTTGTTCCGCCGCCCGGCCGCCGAGCAGAACATCGATTTTTCCCAGAAGTTCATCGCTGGTCATGAGGTATCGATCCTCGGTCGGCGTCTGCATGGTATAGCCGAGCGCGGCGATGCCGCGGGGGATGATGGAAATCTTCTGCACCGGGTCGGCGCTTCCGGTAAAGGCGGCGGTAAGCGCATGGCCGGTCTCATGGTATGCCACGATTTCACGCTCATGCGGATTGATGAGTTTGCTCCGTTTCTGAAGCCCGGCAATTATCTTCTCGATCGCTTCGTCGAAGTCAATGCGCGATACCTTTTTGCGGCCGGCCCGCACGGCGAGCAGCGCCGCTTCATTGACGATGTTGGCCAGATCGGCGCCCGCGAACCCGGCGGTAGCCCGCGCCACCGTACCGAGATCGACGCTTTCGTCAAGGAGAACGTTCTTTGAATGAATCGTCAGGATCGCCAGGCGTCCCGGAAGATCGGGCCGATCGACGACCACCTGGCGATCGAAGCGGCCGGGACGCAGAAGCGCCGGGTCGAGCACCTCGGGGCGGTTCGTTGCCGCCAGAAGAATGACGCCGGTACGCGAATCGAAACCGTCCATCTCGACGAGGAGCTGGTTCAGGGTTTGTTCGCGTTCGTCATTGCCCATCGCCATGGGCGAACGGCTTTTGCCGATTGCGTCAAGCTCGTCGATGAAGATGATGCACGGCGCTTTCTCACGTCCCTGATGGAACAGATCGCGCACGCGTGCGGCGCCCACACCGACGAACATTTCGACAAAATCGGCGCCGCTGATGCGGAAAAACGGCACTTGAGCCTCACCGGCAACCGCCCGCGCCAAAAGGGTTTTGCCGGTTCCGGGCGGACCGACGAGGAGCACCCCTTTGGGCACTTTGCCGCCTATGGCGGTATATTTTTCGGGATTCTTCAGGAAGTCGACGACTTCGACCAGTTCCTGTTTGGCCTCATCGGCTCCGGCGACATCGGCAAAGGTGGTCTTGATATCACCCTCGGCCACCAGTTGCGCCTTATTCTGGGCAAACGACATGACGCCGGTGCCCATCTTACCCATCCGATTGAAAATAAACCGCCAGATCAAAAGCATGATGCCAAAGGGGATAATCCAGGTGAGTATAAATTCAAGAACACGGTTATCGGTCGGTTGTCGTGCATAGTACTCTATTTTCACGGAGTCCAGGAGCGGAACGAACGACGGGTCAGCGACCGGAACGGTTCGATACGACAACCGTTTCTGGAGATCCGCACCCGCGGTGACCGATTTTTTAACCGCCGAATCGAGATCTCCGCTCGTATAAGAAAGACCCACATAAAATTTCTCGCCCATTTCCACCCGTTTGATCTCGCCCGAGCGAACCTTTTTTTTGAACGCCGAAAAATCGATCGTCTCGACGGGCGTATTGACCATGAGAGATTTGAAATAGGCGACGAGGAGAAGCCCGATCAATATGTACCAGAACGAAAAATGGAACTGCTTTCCGGTCAGGTTCAATTGATTCAGAAAAGTATCGTGCTTTTTGGTCAGGCCGGGGCGTTTCGGTGGAGCCGTGGTTTCCCAGAGTTTTTTCTTTTTATCGCCGGCGGAGTCGTTAAGATCGGGCATAGTAAGGTTTTTTTCGTGAAATCACGGCAGGAGTTCCCCTGCCTTTAATGTGATGTGGGACGTCGGACGCGGCCTCTGAGGGCTGCCGTGACTGGTTTTGAATAAATTAATTAATGGAGGCTCGCTGGAGGGAGGTTCTTCACGGAGGGATCACAAAGGCCGACTAGAAAATTTCAATAACCCTTCTCATCGCGAGCTCTTCTTCCGTTCCTTCAGCAACGATTTCAACCTCGCTTCCGGATTCCGCGTCGAGAAGGAGGAGTTCAAGAATGGAGGAGCCGTTCGCGTTGTTGCGGCCCTTGCGGAGCGTGACCTTGCTGTCCACGCCTGTGCATGCTTGTACAATCTTTGCGGCAGGTCGTATATAGATGCCATGGGCGTCGCTAACAATGACTTTTCTGCGTAGCATTTTTTCCTCCATTCGCTCATTTTATCAACGGTATTGATTGAAACATAGACAAGTCTCACTTCCTCTCGCGGTATGGTGAAATCCGGGAAATCCGGAATGTGCTGCACCGTGAAGATTTGAGGAACGAAAAAATCGAAAGCAATAAGTATGCCATAAACAATGTAAAAAAATGAGCGTAGTTTATCAAACGCTTACGGGTGATTATTGCTGACGATACGGAGCATAGCGGGAGAGAAGAGAGGTTCAGACCATTATGGTTTGAGGGGGAGAAAAGGAACACGCTGACCGGTCAAAGTGAAAAAAATTAAGTGGCTTGCTTGGGTAGCAGAGATGCTATTTTAAGTGGGATCAAGTAATTACAAAAATTAATCTTGACCAGAACTAATGTCAAAGCATAATTTATGTATTGCGGAAGATTCCTTCCATTTCGATTAAAAGGGGATATTTCCCAATAGTATATGGAGAAAGATATGGATAAAACCACACGGTTTTGGCTATACGCCCCAAGTGAAGGTGCTGAATTTTAGACGAATTCTATCGTTTAGGAATTATGGCAATTGGATGAGACTATCTTGGCAATTTATAAAATTATGGAACAAAAGAAGAAATTGCTGAAGCCATCCTAAAGGGGAGCGCAAGCTTCTCAATTTTGGTGATACTTTCGCTCATGCGCTTGAAAAACATTTCGGTTTTGAAAAGCTCCTGCATGGTGAAGCCGTGTGATTGGGCATGCGCTGCGCGTACGAACTCGGAAAAAGGCTTGCCGCAATTCCCGAAGACTTATTTGAAAAATACGAAGCGATGATAAAGACCTTCCCCCGGCCGCCGCTCCCGCCTCTTGACGCCAATGAACTCATCGCGGCGATGCGGTTCGATAAAAAAGTTCTTTCCGGAACGCTTGCCTTCGTTGTTCCGACCGCTGCAGGATTCTCTATAATCAAAAGTGACGCGCTGCTGAATGAAGTGAGGAAAGCGATAGAAGCCGGATAGGACATATAGATGTTATCTGGGGCCAAGTAAATTATCCTGCGGCTTAATTAGCCATGATAAAAGCTCATAGGACTTAGATCTATTAGCAAATCCTTAATATCATCCATTCTGTTTTCCTTCACCCCATTGGATAGTGCCATTATTAGTTCTTCCTGTCTTGGCTGACCGAAGGTGATACGATAATAGACAAGAACCTTTAGCAATTCATTGTACTTGTCAATATCTCTACTAAACGAATAGAGAGGCACGTACCTTTCAATTCTTAAATTTGGATCGGGTTCAGTATGCCAGAAGGGTACCATTTCACAAAGGCCTATTCCTTTCCCTTCCTTATTCTCAGCAATCTGGAAAATCTCTGCCCATGCGCTCTGTTTATTGGTCAGGGTAATTTGATTAAAGTATTTCATCAACAAGTTCTGTCGAATGACAAGACCCTTGTACCTATTTATTCTGCCCTCACGCTGTTCAATGTCAATTGCATTTGATGGTAAATTCCAGTGAAATATCTTTCGGCAATACAAATGGAAATCAAGGCCCTCCTGGCCTATAGAAGTAGTTGCGAGAACGAATGGCTTGAAGGGTGAGTTAAACGCTTGCCTTATGTTTATCTGCCGTCCAGATGTCTTGGCAGTCGAAAGCTTCTGACCCGCGAAATCTATAGCAAAGTGCGTACGTACCGCTCTTGTTTTTACTTCTTCATCGGAATTGATGGCCTTAATAAATGAAGCAGCATCATCAATTTTGGTGGTCGACGACCGGATCGATAAGACATCTGAAATATACTCAGCTATTTCCTTCATGCTATACAAGCCTTCAATCTCCCAAATAAGATGGAAGTACTCATCAAGCATCGCTTGGAGGTTGCCAGCAATCGAATACTCCATTACTCTGTCAAGATATGAAGTGCCTTCAGAATCAGCAGTGCAAAGTCTTATTACAGCAATGCTTTCCGGTTTGTTAAAGCAGGTGACAAATGCTGATGAAACCTCGAATGCTGCATCAAGCATTTCAGTTGTTGTTTCAGCAACATACCTTTGTTGCGTCCTGAGATAGCAGACTGCAGGCGACGATAGCGTTAATGTCGCAAGATATTCAGCTATCTTATCTGCTTGTGTTGTAGTAAGTGGCGGGAGATTCAAGTTCTCAGGTGATTGGAATGATTCACTCAATTTTTTAAAGTATTTTGCTTTGCCGCTTGACTCATCTCGCTGTTGGGTTTCATCCTCGCTGTCCGTGACCGAATCAGCTCCGGGTAGCCCCTTCTCAAACCAGCTTCTGACTAATGCATTATCATCTGACATTTTATCAAGTATGAGTGGAGCAGCCCAAAACCAGCTCTGCCAATCTCCATTTCCTGTAGCATAGATTCTAATTTTATCCGACCTCAGATAATTTGCGTATATACCTTTTAAATATTTTCTGATTTCATTGAGAGACCTTTTGTCAATCAAATTGCGCTCTGGATCATACACTTTTGTTAGAAATATGCTTGGGTATAGATAAAGGATATTTAACGGCTGACTCAAACTTTCTACAGCATCTTCCTTTTCGATCCTATATAGAATTTGCGGTCGCGGGTGTCGTCTCTTTACGAAATACTCTCTGTTTTCGACCTCCTTTTCAGAAACGGATTTGGGGTTTCCTACAGATTTTCTTTCCGCTTCATAAGAAACCAAAGTAGAGATCATTCTAGGAACAAGAACCCAGGAAGAAAATACCAACACTTTGGAGAAATCACTTAATTCGGCAAATGGCTCACTGAAATCAAAATATGGCATAGATGGCGGTACCCAGAGAAGTTTCCAAGCGCCTTTCTCAACCGTTTCGTTCAACAATAAGCGCAGTTTAGCGTTTGGTAATTTCTTAGAAAGCGGTTTGTAGTTTCGTATTGCGTTGAGATCAACCCATGCATGTTTTGATCTTGTTAACATATGCCGAAGGTTCGCATCCAGGACTACAGCTTCCATCAAGCGTTTTCGGTGCTGATAGCCCTCAAGAAAGGATAAAGCAAAGGGGCTTGATTTAACATACTCAAGCGGAACGGGCAAATGTTTTCCGTGTTGCGCATTTAGATAGACTGTCAAGTTATCCAATGCGAGAAAATCATCAAGGTCCCTTCCTTCAGGCTCTAAGTGCTCAGAATGCATAGTTTTGACCAAGGTGTCTTTATCCTTTGCAACACTTAATCTTTCAGTCCGGACCATGCATTGCCGGTAGAACGTCTCAAGCCCAACTTTCAATTCTATGGCTTTTCTTTTTTCCTGAATTGAATCCCCGAAGTGTCGCAAGAATGAGAATAATTCACTTCGCTTACTGTTAAATTCCTTCCACTGTTTATCATTCAAACCAGTATTCAAGAAACGTAAAACTGTTTCAAATTCTTTATGATGTACTTCACCGTTGATCTCATCAAAATCTGTAGTATACGCCTTAAACGGAGTGGCTGAAAGCATAAGGACTTTAACACCATCCATTGAAAAAATAGCCCTGGCTAGTTCTACAGCAGGAGTGACATTCTCCGGATCGGTTTCGATTAATTGCTTATAGCGCTGAAACTCATCGAGAATGAAGATATCAGCCTTTAAGAACGTGATACACGACTGTGACAAAGTAAGACGCAGGTGGCTGATAAGCTCTCTGCCAAAATCATAGGTGTGATAGCTGTTCTTTCTGACTTCCAACTGACATAAATTTTTCAATAGTGTCCAGTATTTAACCGGATATGTAATGCCAGCAGCAAGAAATGACTTAGGCAATGTTTCTGGCTCGATCTCCCTATCCAACTTTGCTTTGAATTCTGATCTTACTCTTCCCCTGATTCGACGACCGTTTCCCTTTTCCGCATCCTTGATCGCATTATCCCAAGTGTCTTCATTTATGCGCCTATTGCCCATTAGAATCCATTTAAGACTGTTTTTGTAGGGTGCAATATCCGCATAATCATACAGCAAGCGATAAAGTAACACCCGCTCATCTTTCCGCCCAGCGTGTGTTTTGTCATCAAAAGAAGTAGCTGGAGTGAATGCTCTAAGTGAAAACTGTCGGGAAGTGTCATCCGATGAATCTGAATATGCCAATGAAGTAACCCGGTCATCCTCACCAGATAAAGTTATTGCAGAAATGTCTTCCGTAAAATTAAGTTTACCAATATTTGCCTTTGCAATTGCTTGGTTGGAACAGACATAGACAACATTGAATTTGGTTTTTTGTTCATCAAAGACGGTCTTTTCAAATAGGCGTGCGACAATGCCCTTGGCAACTATTGTCTTTCCGAGACCAACTTCATCCGCGATCAATAATCTATTACGACCGGAATCAAACTGATGAATCGCATAATCAACCGTTTTGCGCTGGAAATCCTTAAGACTTACTAATGTCTTTTCTATTTTGTCTTTCATTTTGAAATCCTGTTAATATATTCCTGAAAGACACTCCAGAGTCTAATGAAATCATCCGGTAAAATGGATTCGGTATTCGAGTTCTGATTTTTCAACCGATCAATAATCTTTTCAAGTGACCTCAGTCGTTCCGGTCTTCGGCTCGCGGCGATGAGTAGATTTTCGTAGATTGCACCAGTTATGGATTGGTTATCATCGCCACCCTTTGAACTATGGTGTTTATCTTCATGTTGCAAAGGATCTGGCGTTGCTCCACTAAGGAGAAACAAAAGATATTTTAGGAATTTCTCTCGATTATCAATGATTGATTTGAAAATTGAGTTCATTCTGGTGTTAGGCAATGCAATTTCCAATTCAGCAATGAATGATTTTACCTTGTCGCTTTTGTAATAAACAAAGATTTGTAGGAACGGACTTAGCTGAACTTCGCTATAGCCTTTGTAATCATCAATAAAGTTTTCCGCTTGAGGTCTTAATATTTTGGGTTGTTTATCTGTTTCAGGAAGGGGCCTTATCCGCACCTCAAAATCATCTGGAAGTATCAACATTCGCGCGTCACAATTAATAACGATATTCCAGAGTGTTTCAACGCCAGCCGTAATTGCGCTTGCTTCCCCCCTAAAGCTTAACCCAGTAAGGTCGTAGATAATTTTCCGTAGCTTAAGTTCAAGACTAACCCGCTCTGAATCATCGACCCGGTATTTCAGTTGGTATGGTTCAAAGGGAGGCTTCTCTTGATTCTTTGCCTGAGTAAGCATTTTGGATATTTTCGCAGGAGACAAATTGCCCAATTCGGTTTTAAGTTCAACGAGGAATTCGATATTTCTGCCAAACGCTGGTTGAGTACAATTTGCAGAGCCAAGAAACCAATGCTGGTAACCGCTCTTAGATCCAATAAATATCTTAGCGTGCAGATTCTGAGGCATTATCTCCAATTGGCTACTTTCGTTTAAGCCATCAATGCTCTCTGCATCCCTAATAAATTCTGAAAACTGATAAAAGTTATCAATTCCAATGTCACTGATAAGGGTTTCCGAAATACCATCGAGCTCCTCTTTTCTTGAAAGAACCTTCAATAATTTCCCAGATTTATCCGCAAGATTAATTATGCTTGCGTCATCAACAAACGGAGAAATGACAAGTAATTCTTCCCAGCACTTCTTTTGTAACGGATTAATGAAGGGCGTGCGACTAACCTCGTCTTCAAATCCTATTGGATGAAAATTCAGTAAATGAAAACCTTCCGGTAATCTAAAATCTACCTTAGAAAGTTCATCCAAAAAGACTTCGGGCAGCTTCCTCTCATCTTGCTTTTCCAGATATTGTAGAAAACGTATCAGAGGGTTGTTTTTGTCAATATGATTATCGCTCACGTAGCCTTCAGATGCGAAAGCAATATCCCAGTCATGGGTATACGTAAGGTTCCGGCTTGTAATCAAGAGGCGATAAAAAGGGGCATTATCTTGTTTGGTAAAACGGACTACCCACACCTTCGGGTGAAAAGATGATGTATGTGCGTCCATTCTGATTCCCGAAATACCCTTCTCCCAATATGCCATCAGACGGTTGTACTTTTTCGGAACCTTTATTTTGCCCTTCTGGCAATAAACCCTTATCCTATCGGCTGCACGGGTTATTGCGTCCAAAACATCAAAGTGCAGATCATCGGGGTTGCAATCGAGGAGGCGTGAATAAAAGAGGGCAACCGGAAGTACCATGATTGCCTCTAAATCAAGCGAATAGGTAGTACCTACCGCGTAATCAAGATCATAACTTCCATCGGGTGGAATAAGCTGTTCACCATAATCAAGTCTATTTTTCTTGGCATCCAGCATCAGTCTCTTCGCAATCCTGCGATAATATCCAGAAGGATCCGCTTTGCCTGGGGCATACGGTATTCCTGTTTAGTTAGGCCAATCCAGCCATCTTCTCGGACATCCTCATATTTGTTTTGCCTGATTCTTGCCTTGACGCGTTTAGTGTTGAATTCCTGCTTCTCGATTAGTTCATCCCTCTTTTTTGGTGGCTGGGATGAAGCTGATATGAAATTCCACCAGTCATAGACAAAATTGCGTGTGTGGCTGCTAACGCGAAGAGCGATTTTAAACACTCGGTCAGGATTAAATCCGGCGAAATCTATCATGTTTTTTCGAATGCTCTTTATCCAATCATTCCAATCATTAAAAAAGGCAGTATTCCCAAATTTATTATGCTGAAGCAAGCAATTATAGGCGATGTGCGCACCATACAGTATCTCAGAAAAATCATGGGCCAGAATGAGCATTTCTCGACAGTCTTTATCAAAGTTTTCAGCGGTTATATTTATTTTCGCAAAATCCGCAAAGGCATCTATTTGTTGGAAACTCTTGAGCAAATCCTTGTTTGCCAAGAGTTCGCTGATGAGCATGCCTCTGCCAGCTTCGCGGATACGGTGAGACAAGATGTCGGCTTCTTCTCGCGTAAGGTCAAGAGTTAAATCAGAATGCCAGTTCCTATCATAGGGTAGCTTGAGATTGAACTGGTTAGTGTAATCCACCTCCGCATCATCGCGAGCGGTATCATCACCCTGTGCTATCTCAGATACAAGTGTTTCCATGCTTTCAATGCGACTGCGCAAAAAGGAACTTACTCCTAAACCTCCACTGTTGATAAGGCCGAACACTGAAAGTCCATTCCAGTAAATTGCTGATGGCCGACGCATGATTTTGTCTGGCCTGTATTTCGATATTCCAATAACCCCGCATCCGTCTTTATGATCGTATTTGTCGGCCAGTTCCCACATTACTTCAAATTCCTGTTCTTCGAGATATTTCTCCGCCGATTTATTCCTTTGCCGGGCAGGTGAGAGTAACTGATAATCGTAAAGGATATATGGTATGATAAAAAAATATTTGGCCCTAGTCTGAATAGTGCTGATACCTGGGAACATTCTATCCGCAAAAGCGTCACGTATACTGCCGATTCCTAGTTCGTCTACTACTCCTTCGGGCTTGAGCAAATCAAGCACAGCCGCAACACGCTCGCGGTGCTCGGGTGAAAAATCTATCCAGCCTATTTGTGCCACAGTTTAACCCCAAGGAATGCAATTTACAGTCTTTCCACCTTCTGGTTGTCAAAATAGATTTTGCATGAAGAATCGTTAAGACAATTGGAATTGAACACAACAAATCCGTGCTATCCTATGCCTTCCTCAGCACCGGTCTCGTCAACCCCATACCCCGCCCTGACAATTGCCTCCCGCACTCCGGCGATATCCGCGGATCCTTGCACCGTTGCGGTCTTTGCAGCAAGATCGATTTTGACGGCAGAGACTCCCGCAACAGAAAGAACGGCGGTCCTGATTTTTTCGGAGCATTTCCTGCAACTCATGCCGTTGATTGTCAGCCGGTACGATGTGAAATTCGCCCGATCACGCATGGTCAATTTGTTTTTTATTCTGAGGATCATGGGCTTCAGGTGTGTCCGATAGAGGGACAGCATAAGCACCGCCAGAAAAAACAACCCGATGGAAAGCGTCCAGAAACCGATGGATTCCATATGATGGTGGTGGTAGGCAGCCCGGGGGAACGAATATTTTGTAATGGAGAAAATAAAATTCAGGATATACCCGGCAATAATGGACATTATGATGATCGTCAGGAGGTATAAGCCTGCAATTTTTTTCCCGAGCGCATGGGCTATGAGAATTATCGCGGCGGCATTGGTTGCGGGACCGACGGTAAGAAACACGAATGCTGCGCCTGCGGAAGCGCCTTTAAGCATAAGCGCCGCGGCAATGGGAATCGATGCTGTGGCGCAGATGTACAAAGGGGCGCCAATGACGATCATCACGAGCATGGACAAAAAATCGTTATGGAGGTAGCGGGTGAACAGATCATTGGGAATAAAATAAGAAATGAGCCCGGCAATGATAATTCCTATAATCAGGTGAAGGGTTATATCGTCCGGAAAATCGCGCAATGAATATCTAAGCATTCCGGTAATCTTTTCAATCAAGGAATGTTTGTGGAGCCGGGTTGCAGGGCAAAGGGCGCATCCGGAGGAAGCGTCGTTGTTATGGACATCATGCGGTTCTTCGGCATCGCTGAAAACATCCGCGATCACCCCGCCGACGATTCCTATGACGAATGCCGCAATGGGGCGAAAAATTGCAAAGGGTAATCCGAGCATTCCGCAGGTGGCAAGGATGCTGTCTATACCTGTTTGCGGCGTTGAAATGAGGAACGCGGTAGTCGCTCCCTTCGAGGCGCCGCTTTTTCTGAACGACATGGCAAGTGGCAGTACGCCGCAGGAGCATAACGGCAACGGCACCCCGAACAGCGTCGCTTTTACGACCGACCAGAGACCTTTTTTTCCGAGATGGTTGAACACGAAACTGCGCGAAACCAGTACATGCAGCATTCCGGCCAGCAGCATTCCGAGAAGCAGATAGGGGGCCATCAGAAAAAAGGTGGTCTGTATCGCGGAATTGATTCCTGTGATGATTTCCACGTATGATTCCTGTTTATTCCTTATGAAAACATATGGTAATGCACCAGTGAATGCCGGAAACCGGCGGAAGGGATCCGGAAGGGCGGAAAGCGATAGGTCAGATTTATGCCCCCGCTATAATTCCCGCCGCCGCGCACGCCGCCCCGAACCCGTTGTCGATATTGACAACCGTCAGGCCTGTGGCGCACGAGTTGAGCATGGCGAAGAGCGGAACAAGCCCTCCGAGATGGACCCCATAGCCGACCGAGGTCGGGACGCCTATAACCGGGCAGGAAACGTATCCGGCAATGACCGACGGTAGCGCCCCTTCCATCCCGGCAATGGCGAGAATTACCCCTGCATTGAGCAGAGTGTCCCGGTGGCTGAAAAGCCGGTGGATCCCGGCAACGCCGACATCGTTGATCATGATGGGAGTATACCCTAAAATTTCAGCGGTTCGCTGCGCTTCCGCCACTACCGGTCGGTCCGCGGTGCCGGCAGAGCAAATGACGATCGGTCTGGAAGTTTCCTTTTTTACCCAACCGCCGGATTTTTTCCAGAAACATCGGGCCGTTTCATCGATTTCTACATCCATAATACCGCTTTTAACCGCATCGAGAACTTCTCTGCCGGCGCGGGTGCCAAACACGGTTACCTGATGATCGATCTGGGCTTTCGCAATGGCCACCACCTGTTCCGGTGTCTTATTCTGGCAGAAAATCGCCTCCGGGTACCCCTTGCGCATGCTGCGGTGGTGGTCGATCGTGGCAAAGCCGAGATCTTCGAAAGGAAGATGTTTAAGGCGTTCGAGCGCGTCGGGAATGGGGAGGGAGTGATCGGCGACATCGGCAAGAAGTGATTTGAGAAGCGACTGATCCATGGTAATTCCTATTCTCTGTTCAACAACAGGCAACCGGGCAGGGTTGTTGATGGTCTTTGCAGGAGGGAATACGAGAACCGCCCCCTGCTACTCTTTTATCGCGGTCGCGATGAGCGTTCGGATAATATCGTTTGCTGAAATATTTTCGACCTCGGCATGGAATGAACGTACAAGACGATGCCGCAAAACCGGATAGGCGGCTCTGCGAATATCGGTAAGGGTTGGCGTCGGCCGGTGATCGAGAAGAGCGTAGGCTTTTGCCGCAAGTACCAGGAACTGCGAAGCGCGCGGTCCTGCACCCCACATGATATGCTTGGCTATCGATTCCGGGCACTCCTTCGTGGAGGCACGACTTGTACGCGATAATGTAACTGCGGCGGCGATGATCGATTCGGCGACCGGAACTCGCCACACCAGGTCACGGAACGCCCGGATCTCCTCGACGGTGACGACCGGCTTAAGCTCGACCGCTTGCGGCGAGGTTGTAGCGCGCACGATGGCAAGTTCGGACTCCCGGTCCGGGTAGCTGACTTCGACGGAGAACATAAAGCGGTCCTGTTGCGCCTCGGGCAGGGGATAGGTTCCTTCCTGCTCGATCGGGTTCTGGGTCGCGAGAATCCAGAACGGCGCCGGAAGTTCATAGGTGACCCCCGAAGAGGTTACTTCACGCTCCTGCATGGCCTGCAAGAGAGCGGATTGGGTTTTAGGCGGCGTACGGTTGATTTCATCGGCCAGAACGATATTGTGGAAAATCGGCCCTTTAACAAAGCGAAAATCGCGTCGTCCCGTTACGCGATCGTCAATGAGGATCTCGCTGCCGGTAATGTCGGAGGGCATCAAGTCCGGGGTGAACTGGATGCGATTGAAGGCAAGGTCAAGACATTTCGCAAGGCTCTGCACGAGCATGGTTTTGGCAAGGCCCGGGACGCCGATGAGGAGACAGTGCCCTCCCGCAAGGAAGCAGGCGAGCAGATCGTCGATAACCTCCTGCTGTCCCACGATTTTTTTTGCGAGTTCCGTTTTAATATTTTTCACGGCCGCCGACAGGCGTTCCGCAAGCTCGATATCGCTGGTTATTTCGGTCATTGGCATGCATTGAAAATAAATTCAGCCCCGATCAGTCGGCCGAGGACTCCTCTTTCTTAAGTTCTTCTTTGGCGTGTCCGATCTCCTTGAAGGAGATGCCCATGGTTACTACGAAATACAGTCCCGCCGCAGTGATGGTGAGATACCCGATCGCATGGTAGAGCGTCGCGACGACGATGGCCTTATTGGCATCGATTCCGTTGAGGAGCAGCCCCAGCTTCAGCGCTGCATGGAGGGTTCCCACATATCCTGGTGAAAACGGAATGGCGGCGCCGAGCGCCGCCCAGGCGGAGGCGAACATGCCGGAGAGAAAACCGAATGTCCGTTCGTTGACCAGAATGATCATCATTACTACATGGCAGGCGACGATTAAAAATGAGAGCGCTGTCATGACAAGACATTTTTTCGGCGAAAAAGCCCAATCGAGATTGGAGACAAGTTCTTTTCCAATGGTGATAACCTTATGCCGCAGACCGGCGGAAAGGTTTTGCGACAGTTTTTTTGCGATGGTTTTTACCAGCAAAGGAGCGACCGCATAGGTGATGAGACCGACCAGCAGCGCCGCCACGCCACATGCCACGGGAATGGCGAAGGGAATCGTGGAACGGAGGCGTGCGAGTGCAAGCGCCGGGATGAAGAAAAAGGAGAGGTACATGATAACATCCAGAATGCGCTCGATCAGAATCGATCCGGCGCTGGTCGCAACGGTGAAGCGGTTGCGCTTCCACAGGAACAGAACGCGGGATACTTCGCCAAGATGGGCGGGCAGGAAGTTATTGACCATGAAGCCGATCATGACGAACCCGAACAGCCCGCGGTGGTCGCCCCCCCTGGCGGGAAGGATCAGGTTCCAGCGCAGGCTGCGAAGCCAGATGGTAAGGAGGGTCAGTACGGCGACGCCGGCTGCAACCCAGAGGGGTGTTGAACGCAACATTCTCCAGAGCAGCGCAATATTGACGTCTCGCAAAAAAAAGTACATCCCGCCGCCGGCCAGAAAAAGCCCCGCGGCCAGTTGGATAACCGAGGATTTCTTCATTGCGCTTCCAGACGGTTATAGACGAGCCCCGAGTAGAGCTTCGGAAAGAAATTCGTTGATTTTTGCGGCATGCGCTCGCCGCCCGCCACGATCCGGTGAATGGTCGTGAACGTGACCGGCTTTATGAAGAACCCGCCGTGAAACGCCGAATCGTCAAGGCTCAGGCCAAGGGCCGCTCCGGTGTCGTTCATGTACTCCACCGTGTCATGGAGGACGTTGCCGTCGAGCGGAAGGCCGAGAATACCGCCGATGGCAACGGCATTGATGATCGACGTATCGAGGTGGCGCCAGTCGGCAGACCGGTCCTGAATGCTTGCCTGAAGAAAAGTTTCTCCATATGCATTCAATGAACAGGCAAAGCCTGTTTTTGAGCCGCTGTCGACAAAGAGCATCGTTGCGGAAGGTGCGCCTTGCAAAAAAGAGTCGATAAGGGAACGGTTCGCGGCGCCAAGGTCGGTCAGGGTGAAGTACCGGGACAGTTCTCGCTTGAAATCGATAGTGCGGTCGATGATATTTTTACGGATCAGGCGGTGGAAGGACCGGATGACGAGCCCTGGATCCGCTGTGGACACGAGCGTCATCATGACCCCGCCGCATGCGGGATCGCAATTCTGGTCGCGGTAAAATTTCAGCGCGGTCTCATAGCGGTGATGACCGTCTGCGATGAGGATGGTGCAGTTCCGTGCCGCCGCCTGAAAACGGCTGATGAGTATCGGATCGCTGCAAATGTAAAGAGTATGGCGGACCCCGTCGGCATCGGTACCCGTTCCCAGGGGCGCGTTATTTTTTATTGAACGGATGAGTCTGAATATATCGCCGGTCTCATCGTCAAGAAGACCGAAAATCTGGCCCGCATTGAGCCGCGTGGCTGACAAGTGCTCATAGCGGTCAACCTTGGGGCCGGAAAGGGTGTATTCGTGAGGCAGCACGGCGCCTCTGCCGACGCCGAAATCGACCAATTTTACAAGAGAAATTATTCCCGTTCGTTCGATGCGCTTCCAAACGCCGGCCTGCTCGGCCTCGAACTGCTGCTTATAAACATAGAGGGAAGGTGTCGTCTCCCGCCTGACGAACCCCTTCGCCGTCCAATCGGCGAAAAGCGCGGCGGCTCGAGTGTGGCGGTCGATGTTGGCGGTATCGGTACTTTCGGTGCGGTTTTGATCGATCCGCACGGCATTCAGGTCGCTCTTCCGATAGAGAAGGTCGATCGCAGGTTTATCCAGCATGTCATAAGGCGGGGAGATAAGGGAACCTAAATCATCCGGATTTTCAATCGAATAACGATAGCCTTTAAATGGCCATAGTTCGGCCATAACATCAAACTCCTTCGCCAAATCGGATGAAGGCGACTATAGCGCCAGTCGCATCTGCGCCGTAATGCCTTCGCAGAAGGAACGGCGATGAATTGCACATAAACCATGCTCACCGATACGGGCCCGGTGCAGCGCCGTACCGTATCCTTTGTTGCCAGAAAAATCGTACATGGGAAACCGTTCATGATACTCTTTCATAAGACGGTCGCGCGTGACCTTGGCGATGATTGACGCTGCGGCAATGCTCGCACTCTGCGCATCGCCTCGAACCACGGTCCGCTGGCGTTCATGCGGGATGGCGGGAAGGAGCTGATTGCCGTCGATGAGGGCCATGACCCAGGAGTGCGAAATCAAGGCGAGCGCCCGTTGCATGGCAAGAAACGTCGCCTGAAGGATATTTAACCGGTCGATCTCCTCGACCGATGCCGATCCCACCGCATACGCAATGGCTTCCGCGACGATGCGGTCGTAACAACGCTCCCGCGCCGCGGCGGACAGCTTCTTCGAGTCATTGATGCCGGGGATGATGAAATCCGGGTCAAGGATGACTGCGGCGGCCATTACCGGCCCGGCAAGGGGTCCGCGACCGGCCTCGTCGATTCCGATTATGACGCCGCGGGATTTATCCCTGGCTGCCCGGTCATAATCATAGAGGGCGCTGGTCACGGCGGAGCTGTTGTTGTTTCGGGAGTTCATTTTGTCAGCGCGCTGCACCGATAATAACAAGCTTTTCGTCCTAACGTTCCAACCCGTTGACACCCTTTACCCGCCGTCCTTCAATGATGATGCTTCCTGCGGCAATGGCTTCGATAGCCCGCCAGTAGTTCGCATGTTCTGCCTTGAGAATCCGACCCGCCAGAGATTGCGGGTCGTCGGTGTCAAGCACCTCGACGGCCCGCTGCAGGATGACGGGGCCATGGTCGTACTCTTCATCGACAAAGTGAACCGTAACGCCGGAGAGCTTTGCGCCGTATTCGATGACCGCTTCGTGCACATGGGAGCCGTACATGCCTTTACCCCCAAAGGCGGGGAGAAGCGCAGGATGGATATTGACAATGCGGCGATTGTAGGCCCGAATCACCGGCATCGGCAGTTTCTTCATATACCCGGCAAGCACGATGAGTTCGACCCTGAACTCTTGCAGCGCATCGAGAAACCGCGCGGTATACGCCGCTTCGGAGGGAAAATGAGAGGGAGCGAGATGGAGCGCCGGTATCGAATGCATGCGCGCCTTCGCAAAGGCGGCGGCGTCGCTGTTATTGCCGATGAAAAGAACAAAATCCACATGCAGATCGCCGCTTGATTTCCGATCAAGAAGAGCCTGAAAATTGCTGCCCTGGCCCGAAGCGAGAACCGCACACCGCAATGCCATACCTGCCCCCGACAGACTGTTATAAATGAGACGGACGTTCGACCTTCGACACATCGCCGAAAAATTTCAAACGGTAGCGAACCCCCGCCCAGGTGATCGTATTCGTTGCATAGGTGCGGAAGTAGTTCACCGCCTGGAGTGCGCGAAGAAATGGTTGTAACACAAGAAACCGCGGAAATTTCGGCATGGGACCCATGAGCGGGTAAAGCGATACGGTAATCAGTTCGCCGAGATAAAACAGGAGCGCGGCGCCGCCGCCGTTGTCAAAGAAGCCTTTTGCATGAAAATGCCCGAGCAGCAAGGCGACGGGCAGAAGGGTCATGAGAAGTGCTCCGCTGAAAACAATGGGGAGGGCCATGAAGAACCAGATCGGCTTGAAATACACTTTAAGGAACATGATCTGGCGTTCGAACCAGCAACCGGCGCTATTGACATTTTGAAGCAGTTCGTCCGAATGCGCCATGCACGACGGCACCAGGACGCCCTTGAGTCTTTTTTTATGGAGGATTTGGGAAAGACTCAGGTCATCCACGACGGCTTGCGACCATTTTGCCGCCACCATGAGGTTTTCGAAATCACGGCGGCGGATTGCCATGGAGCCGCCCCATAGCCCGACTCCGCCGACGAAAAAAGCGCAGGAGAAGGTGACGTAAATGAAAATATTGGCATAGACGTGCATCCATTCGCCGATGTTTCCCTTTTTCGCATGCAGCCAGCGGAATCCGGTCGCCACCGACGTTTTTTCATTGCCAAGTGGCAGGATGAGCTCGCGGAGCCACTCCGGACCGGGCCGGACATCGGAATCGGCGAACACATACACTTCCGCATTGTGCGTGGCAGCGATTCCGGCAAGGAGGTTGTGATTTTTCTGCGCGCACGCGATGGAGAGCCCGGCCGCCAGCGCCTGCCCGTTCGGCCGGCCCATAATGACGTTTTCAATGACGGGCATTGCGGCATCCTGACGGCTCTCGGTGACAAAAATGACCTCATAATCTGCATAGTCGAGATTGAAAAAACTTTCCAGATTGGATTTCAGGTTACTGTTTGCGCCTTTGCAGGGAACGATGATGGCGCAACGTGGAGAAAAGCTTTGCGAAAGTTTTGGCCGGATGAAACGCGCATACCACGATCGCTGGTACAGAACGGTGATAAGCGTCGCGCAGAAATCACCGGAAAAAATGATGCATGCAAGGACGAAAAGAAGGTGCGTCGCCAAATTTGGTCCAGCCAGGGTTGCAAGAAACACGCTGCGCTCCTGAAGGTAGTGCCCGGAATCGAACCTGACATTCTAAATTCGAGGCCGAACCTCGGGTCACGAACCGCGAAGGTATCGTGAATGGTTGACGCATTGACCTGAATGGGCCGCCGACGGTTGAAAGAAAATACATCAATGTTTTTGTGTCACGGCAGCCGCCGACTCCATGATCTATCCGGCAGGCTCATTGTTTCAATGTGTAACCGCGACCGTTTTATTTTGCCCGGGCATTGTCGCATTATGCGCCACCGATCGCGGATATGGGGGAAATTGGCCGCCTGCGGGCATGTTTTTGTTGGCACGCTCCTTGCAAAAAGTAGTGGTGAAGTTAAAAAATGGTGAATCAACAAGGGGGTTCAAGGTGGATAAGAGCAAAGTAATAGACAGAAGACATATCCGGCTGGAGGAAGTGATGAAGCCGGATTACATACCTTTTATGGGCGGAAGACCGGAGCGGAGCACGGTAATCAGCGCCGACGATACCCTGAATCTCGTCATATTGCTGAATACCACCACGACGGCTGAAGCGTTTATTAACAAACTATAACCTATGTACAAAGGAGGAGTTATGTCACTCGTGCGCTATGAAGGAAATCCGATCGCCACCATGTTCGAAGAACTGAACGATCTCATGTCGGGTGGTTTTGACTGGAGGAGCAGAGATCTTGTCGGCATGGCATTCCCGCGAATTGATATTACCGAGTTAAAAGACGAATACCTGATTAAGGCGGACCTGCCGGGAATGACCCGGGACGAGATCAAGGTAAACGTCGAAGACGGCGTGCTATCGATTTCGGGTGAAAAGAAGAGCGACTTCGAAACCGCGAACAAGGATTCATACTATCACTTCGAACGGCGGTACGGAAAATTCATGAGAAGCTTTTCGCTACCGTCGCACGTCGACAGCAGGAATATCGAGGCGCGGTATACGAATGGAGTTCTTGAAATCAATCTGAAAAAGACCGAGGAATCTAAGCCGAAAGCGATCGAAGTAAAGGTTGCATGATTCCCTGAAGAAGCGATTTAAAATGAGAAGGGCCTGTGGAAGGAGGCCCTTTTTTAATGTTTGGAAAAGAGGCTTGCACTATTACAATATCGGCCGCATCTGTTTACTGAAGAGAGTGCCTGCTTTCAAACTTCACGATATAAGCTGCCGAGGAGGCGCCAAATGCCTTCCCGAGATCGATCTTCTGCAGCGGCGAAACAACTTTCCGGTAGAGAAGCTTGCCGCTGAGGTCGTATACCGACATGAGGGCATTCTTCCCTGCGGAGGCGGGTACCAGGAACTTGTTGCTCATGAAAGTCTTGAACATCGTCCTCGATTGCGCCGCGATCGCGCCGGCCTTCACACTCCTTACCCCGGTGATCGTTGTATCCAAAACCACATTGACCGTTGCACTTCCCGGCGCGATGGTGGTGGCGCCGATGATGCTTGCCCGGCAGGTGATGACGCCGGCCTCGCCGTCGCGCGACTTGACGTAAAACGCAAACTGCCCGCCTTCAAGGGCTGATCGCGCCTCGCCGATGAAGTCGCCCGCCCCGGTGGCGGACATGCTGATGGAATCGGCTCGCGACCGCACGAATCTGCCTGAGGAATCGACCAGAGAGACGAGAATTCTCGTCATATCGCCGCCATCAAAAATCGTACCGGTATCGGGCGTCAGAACCAGTTGGACCGGAGCGGAGGGAGTGGAAATCTGGTGCGTCGCCGCCGGCGCCCCGCCGAAATACCCCACTGCTTTCAAAGTACCGGCGCTATAGGTAAGGTTCCACTGAAAAGCCGGATGCGGTAACCCGGTTCCATCGGTTCCTGTTTGTGTGCCCTTGGAGACCCCGTTCAGGAAAAGCTGGACCGAGTCGCAGTTGCTTAAAACCGTCACGGTGGCGGGAGAGGCGGCCGTCCAGTCGCTGGCGATAAACACCATGGGGCCATAAAGCGCGGGGTTACGCTGCGACTGGAAGACATAGGCGCTGAATTTTGGGATGCGGAACGTGTTTTCGCACCCAAAGGGGGAAATATAGGCGCGCTGTCCCCGGGCTCCCAGAAGAGAGTTGGTGGTTGCATTGGGGTGCGGAGAAGTATAGTCAAAGGCGCACCATCCGAGTGTGCCGCACTGATATTGATTCGTAAAGCCGTCACTCTGGGTGTTAATATTCTCAGGCACCCCTCCATACGGGTTTCCCGTCGTCTTTAATATGCTATCGTCCGGCCACCAGCTCCAGCTGGTCGGGTTCACTTGTCCTTCCCATCCGCAACTCTCAACGGCGAAAAACGGGAACGGCCCCGAGGAGGTCGCGCCAGGGGAGGTCCTCGCCCAGATGTCTTCCCAGTATTGTGTCGTGGCCCCGCTGCTCATCCTTGCGCCATACGTCGGCCGCGATGGATCCATTGCCCGTGCGGTATCATTCGTACCCTGGTAGAGCGATTGGTCATCGGCGGATTCATTGACCCGCACCCCCCAACTGATGAGCGATGGATGGTTCCTGTCGCGAATAATCATGTCCTTCAAATCCTGAAACAAATTGCCGATCCATGTCGCGTTTGTCTGGGGGAGATATTGCCATCCGGGAACTTCTTCAATCAGCATGATGCCGATCTGATCGCAGCGCCGGATGAAATCCGGCGCCTGCGGATAGTGCGAGCAGCGAACGCAGTTGCAGCCCAGGCTTTTCAGGATGTCGGCGTCCTGTCTCTGAAGCCGGGGCGCCGCCGCCCTGCCGAAAAACGGGTACGTTTCATGCCGATCGAGGCCGAAAAGCTTGAGCGGTTTTCCGTTCAGGTAAAAGGCGCAATTCGCCGCCGTTTTATTGCCGAAGTAAATCGACCGAAAGCCCGTCGTATCGTTGAACTGATCGACATAGGCGGTACTGTCCATTACCTGCGTGTACACCGAATAGAGGTACGGGGTATCGACGGACCAGAGGCGCAGATTGGTGATCTGGCTCAGCTTCGTGGTGAGGACGGCGCTGTCGCCCGCGGCAATGGTCCCGGCGGCGGAGCCGGTTGCCACGACGTTGTTCAAATTGTCAACTATTGAGGTAATGACCGTGCACTTCTTCGAAACAGTCGCGGCATTTTTGATTGCGGCCTGGGAGGTCACGATCCCGCTCTGCGAACAATTGGCGGTCGAGCAATTTTGCATGTAGACGAAGTTGTATTCGGTATAGAGGGGAGGAGCGACGATGAGATATACATTCCGAACGATCCCGCCGAACAAAGCATAATCTATACCGCCGCCCTCGGGAGGCAGGTTCGGCTGAAACTGCGAATTGACCTGAACGGCGATGACGTTATCCTTGCCGGTAACGAGCTGGTTGGTAATATCGAGGGTAAAAGGGGTATAGGCGCCGGAATGGACGCCCGCCTGCGTTCCGTTTACATAGACCGTTGCAACGGTGCCCACCGCTTCGAACAGAAGCAGAAAGCGAAGTCCGCTGTACGACGGGGGCGGCGTATAATGTTTACGGTACCATGAGTTAAATTGCCATTCGGCGCCTTCCCCATAGGGGCTGGTGGAATCGCTGCCGCCATTGCAGTACATGTGTTTAACGATCTTATTCGCATGCGGGAGGCAGACCTTGCTCCATGAGGAGTCGGTAGTGTCTCAGTTTGAATTTCCATCCAATAATAGGGCCAAATCCTGAATAGTCCATAGTCTTTTCGCGATTCCGGCCTGCATTGCCGGAGTAACTCTTAGGGTTTTGTGCAGCCGTACAAAGTTATAATACATGAAATGCAGGGCTATTGCGTGCTTATGGTTTTCGATTTTCTTTGAAAAAGCATTGGTTAATCTGGTGAACCGACGTAATGACATTCTCATCGTTAAATTCTGGCGTTCAACATGGCTTGTTGAAATATGCTTCTCGTCTGGCTTACCCATGATAACCTCTTTGTGTGATCCGTTACATTCTGCCGGGCTATAACGATGCTCAGGATCAAGAGAAGGACCGTACAGCTTTACGAGTCTGGCGAAATCAATATCCGCCCCAAAACTGTCTTCAACGGCTTCCAAATAGGCCTTTAACCCGTCTGTAGTGAGCTGAACAATATTTTTTAACCGTGCTGCAACATCACGCATGAATATTCTGGCATATTCCGCATCCCTATTTCCGACAAGCCACGATATTGCAAGCTTAGAATCGGAATCCAACGCTACCCATGTCCAAATACTTCCAACGCCAAACCTACCCCGCAGATTCTCAGGGAGATTCTTTTCTTTTGCATAGACGAAACTCCATATTTCATCACACTGAACACGTTTAGAGGTCAGGTTACGGACGTTTTCATCATGGTATTTCTGACAGGCCGTCCCAATATCCACGAGCAACTTAGTAACCGTGTTAATTGAGACATCCGCAAGCCGTGAAGTTGCCCGAAGACTGTTCCCCTCTACAAGTAACCCGATAATCTGCGTTCTTTTTTCCAATGAGAGCCTATTCATTCTGACCTCCTTCGCTACCTATAAATATAATATATTTTGCTTGAGAGGTCAAGTATAAAATTCATTTTGATTACAATAAAAAAGGGAGCTTTCGCTCCCCTCCACTACTTTTTCACGGGAATCAAAAAGCATTTTTTGCCATAATCTGCAGCAAAAATACGCCTTTTGCTTCGCCAATGAATAAAAGAGCTTACGGCGCGATAGCGCGCTTTAGGCAATATTTTAGCCATTCGAGGCCATCCTCTCTGACACTATTGCATAAATTGGCCCCAAATGTTATATTTAAAGTGTCGTGTTATTTGAAGCCATCCCCTTTCTTCGGATAAGGGGAATCCGCTGTTAGGCTCTACACTGGTTAGCCCCAGTATAGAGCCCTTTTAATGTGGATAGTCTTCTTTTTCCTATACTATATTTCCTCCTGATTAAAAAAGTTCGTCGATTTTACGTGCTTAAAAATTTGAAATCGATTATAGTGGCTCAAAAACTTGAGTCTGAATTCCTCACTATTCAAGAACAGTAGTCTACTCAAATCATCAATCGAATATCCCAATTCTTTAAAGTATATATTGATTATTTCATCAAGAAGCTTGGGGTTTTCTTTGGGTAGTTCTACTGGTTCTTTTAAGCGATAACCAGCCTTACTTATTTGCATACAAATGTATTTATATTGTTCGGGGTCAATATTATTATTATTTTTAGCTTTTTTTGCAATGGCCGCCATAGATACTTTCCAATATTGCTTTAAATCTGCCAATTTTTTAAGATTAATTCCATACAAATCATCCTTTATATCATATTGCGGCATTAAAAATTCAGCGGCAAATTCATATGCTTCAGATTCTGCATTTTCTGTTCTGGTGTTGTGCATTAAAATGTGCGCTAACTCATGTGCAAGAGTAAATCTAAAGCGATCAGTTGGTAAATCCTTGTCTATGAAGATCAAGGGGTATTTTTCACTATTATAAACCGAAAACCCCGAAATAAATCGTGTACCAAATTCCATTTGAACTATAATGATCCCGGCAGCTTCCAATACTTCAACCAGATTATTTATGGGGCCCTTGGGAATTCTCCAATAATACCGAACAGCATTAGCTACGTTACTTGGCTTATTACCATATTCGTCTAAATCAAAAAATTTTATATTTTTCTCAATTTCAATATCTCGCAGAAGTAGATTAATCTGCCATCGAGTGAGATTAGCACTGGCCTCAATTCTCTTTTGGTCAAGAGCCCTTACGCTCGCACCTTTTCTATATTGAAATTCAGATGAAATAGGGACAATTTGCCCAGGCTGGAAAAAAAAACCTTCTGGATATTGCAAAATCTCAGAAAATCTCTTCAAAACTTCAGGCGTAATGTCGGTTTTAAGACCATGTTCTATCCTCGATAATATTGCCGGTGGAATATGAATCTCTCGGGCAAGATCCTTCTGACTCATTCCACGAGATTCTCTTGCCAAAACAAGTGCATCATGATTAAATCTCATTTGCTGCATTTTGTCTCCTTGTTTTGATTTTGATCGTGGGAATAAATATTTTTTCATTTTTATCAATCGCTTCGTCAATATTTACAATCGATTGAATATATTCATCAGCTGTCAAGTGCCGAGTCCAATGGTTACGAAAACGGGTTTTAGGGCAAGTCAAAAGAATTGATTGGATATTTCTAAACGAAGGGTCGGCAATATAGCCACAATTCAAATGTACAGCCTCAAATCCTTCTAATGATTGCTGGCATTGATACGACTCGACAAGCTCTGTAGGTATATTCCGTGTTAAACCCAATGAGGAATGCTTTTTGAATCTAATGGAAACTCGATTGCCAAGGGAAAGATAGTATGTCTCATTATTATGGTCTTTTACTTGTGCATTATTTTTGCCATTAAAACAGGCTTTCACATAACGCCCGATTTCTTCATAAATTAATCGACATCGTGCATGAACGGAGTGCTCTTGCGCGAGGCCTTGGTATTTTTCAAAATAACCATAGAATCCGCTATCAATACAATTCACCATATCCTCAACATGAGGCTTAACGATTTGCGACACACTTTCAAAGTCCAGAGGTCTCATATAACCCATCCTTTGAGGGGATTTGAAGATTAATTGATTTATCCGTCCATTGAAAGATAATTCATGTAACTGAAAAAGTGTATTAATAATTTCAAAATAATTTCAAAATGGCGTTTTTGGTTAAATTTAGCTAAACTCAACTGAAAATACAAAGAAGTTATTTCATTGGGGAATTACTTATAGGTGGGGGTATATGTTTGTTCCATCGTTTATTTGCGGCGTTTTTAGCTATTTCTGACCGTTTCTTCGCGGAGAGTGCCTTGGCTCTGGCCCTTCCTCCCTTGAGCCCTCCGAGTCGGCCCAATTCGACAGCATGGGGGTTCTTCCCAGATTCGGGGACTTCTTCGGTCGTTTCTCCCGTTGCGAGGTCAACGATGATATGAGCTAACTGGTTCGGGTCGCGTGGTCGTTTGGGTTTTTCCATATCATAAATATACCCAACGATGCTTGTCCGGTCAAGGACTATCCAGAAAAGCGAATTTCAAACTGAGACACTACCGAGGAGTCCGCGGGGTAGGAGGCGGCTGAGAAGGCCGCATTATCAGTGCTGTCGTACAACCACCCCCGATCGAAATTGATCGTGGTCCGGTGTGACGTTTGAGGAGCGAATGGTGCGCCCTGGACGGTAAAAAAACAGAATCCAGCGGACAACGCGTCGATAATTATTATTCTGAAAATAATCCTGAATGTTTGACGACTCATACGACCGCTCCTGTAATTTTTATGAAACTTACGTTACGTGAAAGTTCCGCACTCACGATCCCCTGCGCACGGATTTCTCCTTCCCGGTATTGCATTACCTCTTTATTAAATTATGTTTTGCGGTGCAGATAGCCGAAAATTTAAACATTTTGATTCGGGCGCGTATCTTGTTAATAAAAGCCGCTCATCATATTTTTCTGATTCATTAAAATGGTGATATCCGAATCAGGAGGTTCAAACTCCTGAAAACGGCTCCCGATCGATCATCCCGCGTGTGCGTTCCCCCCTGCGGCAGAAAGGATACGCTGACCTCCATGCGCATTTTGTCCGGCATCAAGCCTTCGGGCGCCATTCACATCGGCAATTATCTGGGTATGATCAAACCTATGGTTGCGTCGCAGTCAAGGGGAGAACTCTTCTGCTTCATTGCGAATATGCACAGCCTTACCAGCATGTTTGACGGCAGGAAAATGGCGGAGTACACGCGGGAGGCCATTCTTGATCTCCTGGCTCTTGGCATCGATCCCGACCGTTCGGTGTTCTGGGTGCAGTCCGATGTTCCGGAAGTGACGGAACTCACCTGGTATTTGAGCAATGTAACGGCGGTAGGCCTGCTTGAACGCTGCCATGCCTACAAAGACGCCATAGCGAAAGGTATTCCTCCCAATGATGGCCTGTTCTCCTATCCGGTCCTCATGGCGGCGGATATCCTCCTCTACAGAAGCAATCTTGTTCCCGTCGGCCGGGACCAGAAGCAGCACGTGGAGGTAACGCGCGACATCGCGCTCCGGTTTAACGGTACCTACGGTGAAATTTTTACGATCCCTGAGCCTGAGATTACCGAGTCGTTGGCGGTGATTCCCGGCATCGATGGACAGAAAATGTCCAAATCGTACGGAAACACCATAGAAATCTTCGGTGAAGAAAAGACGATTCGAAAAAAGATCATGAGCATCGTCACCGATCCCACCCCAGTCGAAGCGCCTAAAGATCCCAGGACCAGCACTATTTATTCTTTATACCGACTATTTGCGACGCCTGCTCAAGCGGAGCTCATGGCCGAAAGGTTTCGCGCCGGAGGGTATGGGTATGGAGATGCGAAGAAAGAGCTTTTTGACGTTCTGTGGGAATATTTCAAACCATTCAGGGAGAAAAGGGAAGAGCTTGCAAAAAATCCCGGCTGCGTTGCCGATATTCGGGCACAAGGAGCTGCGAAGGCGCGAGCGATAGCTTTGCAGACCTTGGAGAAGGTGCGGGAGACGGTTGGCGTTAAATAGCAACATATAGATAGAAAAAAGTTTAAGGAAGAAAGTCTTCAATTTTGCCCGAAAAGTAAACCGGGCTTTGGCGATTTATAAGAAGCAGGCGGCAATCGGCGTCGGCACGCGCACGCCGGGACGGCTTCTTCCTGCAAAAGTTATTTTACCCAATCATGGCTTCTTCACCCTGCGCTTTTATAACCGGGATAAACGGCTTTGTCGGCGCCTATCTTGCAGAGCATCTCACCTCGCAAGGATGGGCCGTGGCGGGCATCGACCGGCAGGAGTCAACTGCCTGCCGGGCGTGCCATTATCTTCAGGCTGATATCCTTGCCGCCGAGGAACTATCCTCGATTCTCAAAACATACCGGCCCCAGAGAATTTTTCACCTTGCGGCTGTCAGCATCCCGTCGGTGGTCGATCAATCTCCCCGGCAGGCGCTGTCGGTCAACATCATGGGCACGGTTTCGGTTCTCGATGCCGTTCGAACCGCGAGCCCGTCCGCGCGGCTTCTGCTTGTCGGTTCCTCTAACCAGTACGGCGAACTGGAAGCGTCCGGCCCGATTGCCGAGGAGCAGGCCGGTCGGCCGGTCGATCTTTACGGCGTTTCAAAGCATGCGGGGGAGATGATCGGTTTGCAATATGCCGAACTGTTCGGAATGGATATCTGTTTCACGCGATCGTTCAATCATTCGGGCCCCGGCCAGCCTCCCCTGTTTGTCTGTTCGGACTGGGCGCGCCAGGTCGCGGCAATTGAACTGGGAATGGCGGAGCCGGTCATCCGGGTCGGCGACCTGGCGCCGGCTATCGATTTGTGCGATGTTTCCGACGTGGTGCGAGCCTATGCGTCGATCCTCGACACCGGGAGGCCAGGGACGGTATATAATGTCTGCAGCGGGAGGGCGATCTCCCTGCGTACATTACTCTCGCTCTTCATGGCAAAATCATCCAAAACGATCTCGGTTGCCGAGGATCCCTCCCGGATCCGCAGGTATAAGCGCGCGGCGATCATGGTCGGCGACCATTCCAAAATTACGCGCGATACCGGTTGGAAACCTGAGGTGCCGATTGAAAAAACCGTCGACAATCTTTATCACTACTGGATCGGTATTCTCTCGCGGGTCACGCAGTAGGGTCGCGGGGCGGGGAGTATTTTTTGTCGTTTAACGATGCGGCCCCATCCTTTCCTGAAACGGCTTGTATCCATCGGCAGGGCGGGTAATAATTCGCCGCTGCATCATTATCACGCATAAGGAGCCCTCGAATGGCGCCCACTATTGACCTATGGTCAAATCCGCCCTGCCAGGTCGCCGATAGCAACCTGGCGTCATGGGGACGCAAGGAAATTGAGATTGCCGAGCAGGAGATGCCGGGGCTCATGGCGATCCGCGCGAAATACGCCCGGCAGAAACCCCTCGACGGTGTACGCATTTCGGGATCGCTCCACATGACGATCCAGACCGCGGCGCTTATCGAAACCCTTCGCGCGCTCGGGGCGAACGTCCGCTGGGCCTCGTGCAATATTTTCTCGACGCAGGACCATGCGGCGGCGGCGGTGGCGGCCTCGGGCGTTCCGGTATTCGCCTGGAAAGGGGAAACGCTTGAGGAGTACTGGGTCTGCACCTTCCAGGCGCTCATGCATCCCGGTTTCAAGGGGCCGCAG
>Ga0116121_1000061_pt1 | contig 55498 bp, 44 predicted proteins | sample June2015DPH_13_1_FD_89725 | JGI IMG/M metagenome (GOLD analysis project Ga0116121, IMG submission 89725) | Peatland microbial communities from SPRUCE experiment site at the Marcell Experimental Forest, Minnesota, USA - June2015DPH_13_10 | ecosystem: Environmental > Terrestrial > Soil > Wetlands...
AAGTTGGCCGCAACTCCAGCTACGCCTCGCCGGCGCGGCACCGGATAAAGCGGGCTCCGTAGTTGCCGATGCTTGGCGACGAATGCCTTGATCTCATCAAGCTTCTTGCCCGTCGAAGCCAGCGCTTGCTCGAACTCGGCTTTAGCTTTGATCTTGGCTTCGCCCAGAGCCATCTGCATGCGGCTGTGCGCGTTGATTTCTCCCTCGCCCGAAGTTTCAATGGGCAGAAAGATCATTTCCGGAAAACGGTTCACCACGGCGGACTGCACGCCATCGGATTGGGAAGATGGCATGCAGCCGAAGGGCTTCAAAGCCAGCACCATGTGACAGAGGCCGCGCGTGGTGTAGTAGACGTTCTTACCCACTTCGAGATGGCCTTCGCCGCCGCGGGCGAGTGAATGGTAAAAGGGATGCGCCATACGGGCCAGTTCGCTCTGGGGGGCGAGACCGAGCGTGAGCCCGCCCAAGTGGCGGGCGACGCGCGCGTGCTGGCGATTCCAGATGCCTTCGCTCAAGCGCAACAGCAACCACTTTTTGCGAAATTTCCACTGGTTCGCGACTTGCTTTTTCAATTCCCACCAGCGCGCGCCGGGATGTGGCGCATCCAGTCCTTTTCTCTCGCCCATGTTCGCCCGAGCCTGATACAGCAGATAGGTAACCCAGCCGCCGATTGTCTCGACATATACCTGGGCGCCTTCCTGCTCCAAAAAGGCAAACATGTTGAAGTTGCCGTCGCTTTCGGTGAGTTGTGCCCAAAACTCACCCGTGATCTTGACGATGGGCTTCACGCGCGTGTGGTCTACTTCGACTTGGTTCAAGCGCTCACGGGCGAGGCGCATCGCTGCGAGGAACTCCTCGCCGTAAAGGTGATCGAGAATCTTGCCCAGCGTGTTGCAGGTTTTTTGGAGTTTGTCGTTCCGGGCCAGGCGGCGCGAAATCCATCCCGGCGCATGCTCGAGGATTTCGTAACGTTTCCGGTGCTCCAGAAAATTGCTGAGTTGATCTACGACTTCCTGGATCGCCTGATCGGTCGCGCCCGGAACCACCTCGTAGGGGCGGATCTGGTAAACCATGTCGTTGATCACATCGCCCAGGTTCACCGCGTTGAACTGGCCCACGCCGAGGTCGGCGGAGAATTTCAGGCCGGTATTACCGGTCATAGCATTGACGCCATGGTCCTGCTGGAAAAGCAGGACACGAAAGTCCCCGAAGCCCGCATTCTCCAGCGCCATTCGATACTCGGACTCGTAGGTGCCGAAGCGGCAAGGCCCGCAGGATCCCGCAGTAATAAAAATGTAATTGGCAATGATTTCCTGGCGGGAAAGACCACGAGTTTCGAGCGACCGCAGGAACTCGATAAGATTGCCTACGGTGAAATAAGTAGGATTGCACTGGCCGTTGTTGCCATACTCTTTGCCGGTCTGGAAAGCGGCCACGTTGGGGGTTGGCAACATCTGGAAGCGATAGCCGCAGCCGCGAAACACGGCTTCGACGAAGCGCTCGTGTTTCCAGGTAAAACCTCCGAAAAGAATGGTCACCCGATCGCGTTCTTCCGCGGTGAAGGGCCGCTCCACAGGGCGATGGAAGTGGGCGATAGGTTTCTCGGCGAGCCCCGCAGCCTGTTCCAGCCGCAACCTCTCCGCCGCCACGCGCCGAGCAATCTCCGCTTCGACCAGCGGAAGCGGTGAAGAGTCGGCTGGGTTTATAGCGCAGCTCATTCGTTCAGAGTCTAACTCTTGACCAGGCCGGCGGAAGATCTTTGTGGAGTCCGGAGGGTGAGAACAGCAATGCTTTCAGCGTTCTTCCCCGTGCTGATCGCTTCCGCCCTTCTGGCATTCAACTCGGATGACGCACTTTGCTCTGTGACCCTCGTCACACACTCGCGTGACGCGTTGCTCTAAACGGTGTTACCCGAACTCTAAAATGCCATTGTAAATCGCTCCGCCAGTTCCTTTCTTCACATCCGCGATTGCCCTCAGCGCGCGAAATACAGCAATGAGTGCCAACCCCGACGGTCCGCCCTACAAATTCATTTGGACAGAGCACGGCACTCCGCAGCCCTTTGTCTAGATCTCATACACATTTCCAGCTATTGCCCAGGATCCCATGACGTGCCGTGCAACCGTCGCAACGGTAAGAGAATGTATTTAATCGAGGTTAATGAGGCCCAATCATAAGGCCCACCAATTGCTATAGCACTGCTCTTAGGCCGATGTTGTTAAGTAACACAATATTCTTATTGCGTAATAGACGTAACGAGATGCTAGTTCCGAGGATGTAATAAGCATCGCGAGGAAGGCAGAGAATCGTGTCAGTGCAAATTCTGGTTGCGGAGGACTCGCCGGTGTATCGGCAGCTCTTGAGCTCTCATCTGCAAGAATGGGGTTTTCCATTCACGGTCGCAAAAGATGGAGCTGAGGCTTGGGCGCTTCTGCAGCGCTCGAATAGCCCCAAGCTCCTCCTGCTGGATTGGATTCTTCCGGACGTGGACGGTGTCGAACTCTGTCGCAGGGTCCGGCTTGCTGGTTCAGAACACCCGTACTCTTACGTGATCCTCTTGACCGGTAAAGATGCCAAGAAGGACCTACTGGAAGCGATGCAAGCCGGGGTAGATGATTACCTGGTTAAGCCTTTTGATGAGCTGGAATTAAAAGCCCGTCTTTTGGTGGGTCAGCGCATCATCAAAATGCAGGAAGAGCTCGTATCGGCAAAGGAGTCTATGCGCTATTCCGCCACCCATGACTCATTGACCGGTATAACCAATCGCGGTGAGGTTCTAGGTTCTCTTCGTCGCGAGTTAGAGCGAGCCAGCAGGACCATGAAGCCGGTGAGCGTCCTTTTAGCGGATGTCGACCACTTCAAGGAAGTGAACGACAGCCTGGGCCATCTTTATGGAGATGAAGCGCTTAAGGAGATCGCAAGAAGGCTTCGGTCAAACCTGCGCGTTTACGATAGTTTGGGAAGATATGGTGGCGAGGAATTCTTAATGATTTTGCCGGACTGCGATTTGATGTCAGCTTTGATCAGGGCGGACGAACTGCGCACATGCGTTGGCAGCAAGCCAATAGGCCTTTCCAAGGCATCGAGAAGCATCACCGTCAGCATAGGAGTGGCAGTTTCGACCGATCATCCGGCTGGCGATATCGGAGCGCTGCTCAACCAGGCCGACAGGGGACTCTATGCAGCTAAACATGATGGCCGGAATCGAGCGGTGCACGTCGAGAATACGTCGCCAAGTCTCGACTTCCGAATCATGGACCACGCTCGGGTCTCGAAATAGCGGATGGTGAATCCTGATGGAGTCCAAGAGGCTATTTGAGGAGCGACGAAGATCCAATTGTCACTCAACCTGCGCTGAAATCGAAATCAGGGAGACCTGCCGGGGCTCCCGCTCACGAGGCGCCACCATTGACGTGAGCCTCGGAGGATACTGTAGCGACAATCTTTCCTCTACCGCTGGGCGCTACAATCGACTCTACCTTGTGGACAGCAGGTGGCGCCATCGAAGGACACGGTTCAGTTCAGACCTGTCACCCGGGCGTGGGGATGAGCATCAAGTTCATCGATCTAGCGGAGGAGGCAATACAACGGCTCGACGACTACCTCCATTGTTCGCTTTCAACCCTGACAGAAGAACGCGTGTGAATCCTGCCTTCGCCAACTCGAATAGCTCTATTCATCCGCCGCTGCAAGCAAACAGTCTGTGGTCTCTTTGGGACGGCTTAACCGAAAGGTTAGCTGTGCACCTCAGATGACCTTCCGAGCGCTTTTCCAATTACTCGGATCAGAACCTCCGGGTTGGTTTCGAAATTGAGCAACGATTTTTCGAGATAGGCTGCAGCTCCCGCCTCCTTCAGCTTCGTCTCATTGATCTGGGACAGTCCGGTCAGTACGACCACCGGGATGTCTGCAGTCAACGGGTCCAGCTTGAGTTTCTTAAGCACCCCCGTTCCGTCCAGCCCTGGAAGCATCATGTCCAGAAGAATTACCTGTGGAAGCGTGGTGCGTGCAGCGCGCAGGCCCTCGAGTCCGTCCGCGGTGCCCGTGACCTCATGTCCGCCCTTGACCAGAAGTCTCTCGATCGCGAGGCGCATAAACCGACTGTCTTCAATCAAGAGGATCTTCATTTATGAGTTACCTTGTCGGCTTCTATCATCGCTGTCCACAATTACATTCAGCGCCTACTGCAGGGGGCTGACGCCGTAGTTGCAGGTTGTGAGCGAGGTGGTGCCCACTCGAATTACTGCATCCGCAAACGTGCAGAAGTAACGCACGCCCGTCTGGTTCGGAGACAGAGGATCGGCCCGAAATTGGTAGGTTGCATTCGGTGTTCCCGAAAGTCCCCCCAGAGTGAACGAATAGCCACTCTTGCTGCCCGACGCGAGTTGCGTGTCAATGAGACAGGCGCCTGAGGATCCTGCCGGCGCACAATTCACTCCCGCCAGAGAAGCGAGGGTGATCGCAAAGCCTATGGTCGGATAACTGGAGTTATAGCTTATCTGTGCGGTATTCAGCGTCCGTAGCGAACTGACCGCCGAGGTCTCATTGGCGGCAATCCGCGCCCGCAGCAGGCTTGGGATGGCGATGGCCGCGATGACGAGAATGATCGCCACTACAATCAGCACTTCAATTAGCGAAAAGCCTTTTGATTTGTGCACTCTAGACTCCCTTACCACCGGCAGACCGAAAACCCGTCTGGCGTGGAGAATTGGTTGAATGATCACATCGGGCGTGGGTGCCGTCTTGTCCTAATGTGCTGCTCTGTAAACTATGCGACTGGGTCGTCTCTGCCGTAGTGGGCTCGTCGATTGGCATCTCGGCATGTTCTAGTTTGGCCAATTCGATCGCCAGCCAGTTCTCAAGCGCGCCAACCTCCTCTTCGGGAGCGAAGGAAAAGCGGATTCCGGCTCGTCCTGTCGCGTTGGCATTTACTATCTTGCCCATTGCACGAATCAACGTATCGGTGCCAGGGAGCGTGAATACTACGGAAACCTCACGATCCACCTGTTGCGGTTGTTTGAACTGCAGGGCCAAACCACCGACGCTGAGATCGCTAATTCGGGCTTCGAGCGTCCCCATCTCTGAGACCCTGGCGGTGACGGGGATGTCGACTGAGACACGAGCGGCGCGGCGGCGCTGTTGCAGCATGGTTCCATATGCGGCGCGCATGCAGCGTCGAGCGTGCTCCAGGTTGACTGGCTTGTGAATTATGAAATTCGCGCCCACCAAAAGTGCGTGTGTTTCAGAGCCAGCATCGACCATGGCCACGATCGTCGAATTGCTGTTGGGCGAAGACTTGCGAGCGTCTCGCACGATGCGAGGAGGATCCGCGCCGTTCCAATCCACAATGACGGTGTCCAGTCGGCGGTGAGTGACAGCATCCAAGGCCACGCCCAGTTCAGTGCAAACCTCGGTCTCGATCGCAAAGGAAGTCAAAATCGGGTTCATGACGCCAAGAACCTGTGCATTATTGCTGAAAAGGAGGCCGTCGAGTCTGACTTGCTCTTTCATAGAACTGCCCATAACTAATGGGCATGCGCAGGGCCAACCCGGATTATGAGCTCTAACCTGTTGAGAACCTTCCCACTTGGCAGAAATAACGCTTTCGTGCAAAACAGAGCCTCTGTACAAATTCTGGATTTCTGCTTGCGGCATGGACACTCTTTGAAAGCAAGAAAGCCGGGTGAACTCCATCGAACGTCCAAACGAGATTGGTTTGGGCAATCGCTAAGCCATGGCAGAACTCAATGAAACCAGCCAATGTTGATCAAACGTTTATCGAGGCCGGTTCGATTGGTGAGAGGCGCCCAACAGAACGAGTAATGGCAATGGAAGTGCAACTCTGTTTTTGCCGAGACAGTGTTGGCCTTTTTTCCCCTTGCATCAAGCTAACTCAGACGGGGCTCGACCTGCGTTACTTATAAAGTTATAGGGAAATAGTCGGATAGTCATGAATCAGCAGGCATTCCAACAGGTGAGTCAACAGCCCTTGCTGGAGTGCGGGCAGGATTGATCCTGGCCGCTCCTGCTACCCTTCAGTACCTGTTGCTGACTTCCCCTTGTCGAGGGCTTCTTCCAGTCTACGGAGGAGCTCCGATGGGAGGAAGGGCTTTTCGAGGACGCTTGCGCCGGACTTAACCAGTTCATTCAATTCGGGAAACTGATCTCCAAAACCTGTAATGAATAAAAACTTCGTCTCAGGCCGAGCCGCACGGATTCTAGATGAAAACTCAATACCGTTGAGCCTGGGCATGACAATATCGCTCACCACCAGGTCTATTGTGCCCACATGCTGCTGACTCATGGCAAGTGCCTCAGCGCCATCAGGGGCAGAAAGAACGGTAAGGCCGACGCTTTCCAGCGTCCGCTGAAGAAGATTCCTCATGATCTCGTTGTCTTCCACCAGCAGGATAGTCGCAGGAGGAAGAGGCTGGGCCGCGAGGTGGATTCCCTGATGCCTTGCCGAAGTCTCTCGCATGCTTCGTTTTTCCAATTCATCCATGATCCGCCGAGCGAGAATCCGCAACGAATCTACCTGCTCAGTAGTGAGGAGGTGAGGCACTCGATCCATCACGCTCACGGCACCTATCGCTTCATGGCTGGAGGTGATTAGCGGCACGCCGGCAAAAAATCTGACCCCAATCTCGGTCACCAGGAGATTGTCCCTGAACGTCGCGTCCTCGATTGGATCAGGCACAGAGAGTATGTCAGGTTTCAAGATTGCATGGGTGGAAAACGACCGCTCCCGCGGAATCTCATCGAACCAAAAACCAATTTTCGCTTTGAGCCACACTCTTTGTTGATCGACGAAACCGATCTTAGCAATGGGAGTGTCGCAGATGAGCGCGGCTAAATGAACAATGTCGTCAAACGCTTGTTCAGGACGTGTGTCGAGAATTCGCAAGCTCCGAAGAGCTTCGAGACGGGAGCTTTCGTCTTGTGGAAGAGGCGACTGCACAAATGCCTCACAATACTGTCAGAAGCTCCCCTCAGAGAATCTGACTCATCGGAAGGGTTGGGATCACATGGGGACCGTCGCACATACCCCGTATCCTTCGAACTGAATTCCTACTGATGTTCCCTATTAATAACTGGATCTCTAATCTAAGCTTGACTTATCTTTCATTTAATAGTCTATTGCTGGTCACTGTCAAGTTCGGTTTAAGATACACAGTGAAACTTGGTTCCAATCCGAAGTGCTGAAGTGCTGAAGCGCTGAAGCGCTGGGTGCAGAGGACATGGCGGAGCAAAGACTTTTCGATTCCGTTTGTCTCTCAGATCTGCCAGTCCGTCAATATCACGATCTGGTTGATGTAGCCCATCTCGCAGTCAACCACTCCTCAGTAGGCGCTCTTTTTCCTGCCCTGGCAGTTCACCTGCAGGATTTGCTGAACTTCGAGTTTGTCATATTGGGTCTTTACGAACCAAGCACGGAAAGCATCCGTCTGGAAACTTGGAAGGCGGGCGAGCCGCAAAGAAAATCTCAGTCGATTCCGGTGCACACATGTGTGAGCGGATGGGTCTGGAAGAATCAACGATCCTTTCTTGTCCACGATTTGGACACCGAATCCAAATTACCCGTCTTTCTGGAGTCGCTGCGCCAACTCGGCGTCCGCACTTACTATGTCTTTCCGTTGACCACACGCCATCATAGGCTGGGAGCAATAGGCTTTGGCAGTTTGACTGTCGTCCCAAAGGCCAACCCGACGCATGAGTTGTTGCGCCGTGCAGCTGCAATAATCGCTCAAGTTTTAGACGCCGCACATTCAGATGCAGGGCTGACGGCAGAGACCAACCCCATCCAAATCACCTCGGACGTATTGCCAGAGCCCAAACGAGCGCTCCAAGATTTCGATCTTGGCGGGCAGTCGATTCGAGACGAAGCTTTCTGTGAAATCGTGGGAAATAGTGCTCCTCTCCAGAGCTGCTCACAGAGATGAGGACCGTGGCTGCCACGAACGCGACAGTGCTGCTGCTCGGCGAAACAGGCATCCCTTCGAATGAGGATCAGGATCGCGTAAACGGCTACGGATTGAGTGCAAATAGTTACGTGCGCAAGCCCGTAGATTTCGCGCAATTTATTGAAGCGATCCGGCAGCCTGGTCTTTATCGGAGCCATTCTCAGCTGGGCTGAAATAGGGGAGTGTGAAGCGCCCACTGGGGGCGAATTGCAGGGACACTTTCGGAGAATCCGCACCCAGGCGGAGCGAGCCAGCGGACTCACTGGGCAGCTTCTCGCCTTTGCCCGGCGTCAAGTGCTGCAACCCGAGGAGATTGATCTTAACCGTTCCATTTCCGGAATGGTCACCTTTGTGCAGAGTGGAATGGGGGAGAACATCAGGTTCGAAAGCCTCTTAGACCCCAACTTGCGCGCTATACAGGCCGATCGATCTCAGGTCGAACAAGTGATCATGAATTTGTGCATAAACGCCAAGAACGCGATGCCAAGCGGGGGCAGCGCACCTCTAACCGGAGTTAGCTTGGCGAATCACGCGCAATTCCAATTCTCCAGCAACGTGTCGTGGAGTTTGCGCGAAACCAACGCCTAACCATCCGTCGCTAACAGATTTGACAGAGCCCTACAAAGCTGATCGAGGTCAACCGGCTTGGCCATGAAATCAGCCACCCCCAAGTCCAAAGCGACCTGACGTATATCCGAGTCACCGCTACCGCTCACAACCACCACTGGAATGCGCTGAGTCTTGCTAGAGCGCCTTAGCCTTTTGAGAACCTCTATCCCGGAACCACCGGGCATGTTGATGTCGAGGACTATGGCATCAGGCGCCGTCCGCAAGGCGAGCATGCCCGCCTGCAAGGCATCCTGGGCCGCCACGACCTCGAACCCTTTCTCTTGCAAAGCCTTCGTGACTAGCGCCACTTGGAAGCGTGAATCATCGGCAACGAGAATCTTGGACATAATGATGTGTTGGGTCGGCCATTTCGAACAGCCGTGCCCTCAAACTAACTGGGTGAAACTCATCATCTCAGACGACACCTTCGTTCATAATGCTCGGCATCGGCCGTTAGACCGGAATCAAGGGTTTCTTGAACCGGTACTTGCTTTCGAGCCACGCGTGGAGAACCAGCAGGTCGCCGGGAAAAATGCGGACAAACTCGCAGCCAACAATACCGTACTTGCGAGTCCACACCACACGGGCTTGGATGTGAATTGGGCTCCCCAATCCTGGCAAAGGCACTCGAAAACACACGACGCTTCCGATCGCAAGCCGCTCTTTGGTCGTGAGGCCAACGCCGCCCTCCCCAATATTGGTGACAGTCACGGAGAATGTCCGGTTGTTCTCACCGGTCGCCAAGACCGGGGCCATGAGAGCAAACCTGGTGTGTTTCCGATAGTCACGCACCATTCTTGAATAAGCGGTTTTCACTGACTTCGTCCCGGATTCTGGCGTCACCGGTTTTCGAAGAATGACGTGGACACCAGGCATGGCACAATCCACCGTCGAAACCGCAAGGATTGTCGGTTTCTGCCGCATACAAGATTCGCTGATCAGGTGCATCAGTTCTGTAGAATCTTTGTCTTCGAAATCAATCACGATGAGGTCCGTGCTACCCTCCGCTAACAAATTGGTAGCCCGTGAAGCGTTCGAACACACGTTCGTATGGATGGAGAAATCCTGCAGTATCCGATCCATGGTTCCGAATACCGCTGGATCATGGGAAACGAGCAAACATTCAAATGCCATTTCGGGCGTCATCGTCCCCTTCTCTCAAGCGGGGTTGGGAGACCCCGGCCGCAGTGCTCGGCGCTGCCGTTCTGTTCGGTTTGTTTACCCAATATTCTGTTCACGATCTGAATCAGAGATTCCGAATGTTGGTCGAATCCGAGTGTCGATTTGTCGAGGTAAGCTGTGGCGCCCTCCTTCAGGAGCTTAGCCTCGTTTTTCTGGGGAAGACTGCTTAAGACAACAACGGGAATTGACAGGGTGAGAGGATTTTTCTTCAATGCTTGCAGAACTTGAAGTCCTCCGAGCTTAGGCAGCAGCATATCCAGCACAATAAGATCCGGAATCCTCGCCTGCGTCATACGGAGCGCTTCCTCCCCGTCGCTTGCGGCTATTACCTCGTATCCCGCTCTGGCGAGTGCCCTTTCGTTCGCCATTCGCATGAACTTGCTATCATCAACTAAGAGGATTGATTTCAAGGAGACTCCTCTTCTGTTCTATCAGCACTCGAATGACCAAAGCCTCCGCGAATAAGCGCTGGATTTTCTAATGTTTGCAATCGGTGAGTGGTGCTTTGTACAGAATCTGGACAGTCATGTTCCTGATTTGGACATTTGCACGTGCAGCTATCCTCACAATCGCGCGGCTGAGCTGCGTCGTTGCCACCGTTGCTTCGTGGACGAACAAAGTCGTGCAGCACATTGTCATTCCCTCCTTTCTGGCCTTACTTCGGCTAGAGTGATTAGATCTTTGAACATCCGTTCGGCCTGTAAAACCCGAGCCTTGTAACCCGCGGCAAAGGGTCAGCGGACGTTCGTCCACGCGTCAAGCCCAGACACTGCGGACGTATTTGCAAGGCACAAAGAAGTGTGGAGTCGAGTAGAGTTCGTTTCGAGCATGCAGCCTCGACGCCCCTTTGCGTTTTTCTGGTATTTCTTGAGCAGAAGAAGAAGGGGTGAGGCGATAGGCGGGACACAGGAGCTTATCGGGACACCGAACCGTTTTCTTCTAAACCGGGAGGCCGCCGCACATTCGCGGAGGCTCGTACGCCAAGCTTGTTTTCATATATCCTTTGCTGATTCTTAACGGGAAACTGGCTTTCCCGCTCAGATTTTTATATAGTACCCCCGTAGGGTATCTGTCAATCAAAGAAGTTCGGAAAGTTCAAGCAACGTTATGAAAGACAAACTGCCGGAAATCTCCAAAGAAAAACAAAAACTGCTCTCTCGCATTAAGCGCCTGGCTGGACAGATTGACGCCGTCGAGCGCTCGGTCACTGGCGGCGATGAGTGTGCCGACATCCTGATGCTGCTGGCAGCGATTCGAGGCGGCGTGAATAGCTTAATGGCGGAGATACTGGAAGATCACATCCGCTTGCACATCACCCATCCGGAACGCGGAACGGACTCCCCCGAAGAACTGACCGAAGACCTGATCGGCCTCGTGCGGGCGTACTTGAAGTAAGCCCTCGAGCAAGGATGCGTTTGGTAAAGACAACGGGTGCTCGACTGGCTATTACTTACCGGGGCAGATGCGCGGGCGTGAGTCAGCGACACGGTTGATTTCAACATTTCCTTCGGATCGAGTTCACCATAACGGGCTAAGATATCTCTACGACCTGTAAGGGCTAGGACCCAGCTTCTGCACCTGTTCTGTGAAACTCTGGACAACCTGCGCAAACCGCGGCCCTTCTGCGGCTGATACCCATTCCAGACGGAACCGTTCTTCCTCAATCCCGAAGTCGCCGAGCATCAGGCGGATGGCATCCGCCCGCTGTTGCGCTTTCAGATTACCTTCCTGATAGTGGCAGTCGCCGGGGTGACAGCCGCACATCAGGACGCCGTCGGCGCCCTTCGTGAGGGCTTCAATGACCAGGTTGGGATGAACCATGCCCGAGCACATCACCCGAATCATGCGGATGCTGGCTGGATACTGGATGCGCGACACTCCGGCCAAATCGGCACCGGCATAGGAACACCAGTTACAGCACAGCGCGATGATCAGAGGTTGAAAGGTATCAGCCGGCGGCGCGACCGCTGAGGCTGAGGCTGCGTGCACACTGTTTTCTTCCATCACGCTACCTCCAGGGCAGCTTCGATTTGTGCCCGGATTTGATCGAGGGTAAAGCCCCGAATGAAAATACCGTTCTTGGGACAGGTGGCTTGGCAACAACCGCAGCCTTTGCAAGTGGTCTCATTGGTATCGACAACTTTCTTGATTTGACCAGACCACATGTACTCGACGAGGCTGATGGCCTTGTAGGGGCAAGTGTCTACACAATAAGCACATCCGTCGCAACTTTGGTCCACGACCTCAGAGATGTTGGCTTCGAGTTCGAGATTGTCCTTTATGAGTACGGCAGCGGCCCGGGCGGCGGCTGCCTGGGACTGAAGGATGGATTCGTCAATGGTTTTGGGAGAATGCGCCAGCCCGCAGACGAAGACGCCATCCGTCATGAAGTCAACTGGACGGAGTTTCATGTGGGCTTCGAGGAAGAAGCCTTCGCTGTTCAGGGGAACTTTAAGGAACTGCGCGATCGCCTTATTGTCGTCATTCGGATGAATGCCCGCGGATAATACAACGAAGTCCGCTGGAATCATCATCGGCGTGCCGAGGGTTTGATCATAAACGGTGACTTGCAGGCCTACGCCATTCGGTGACACTTCCGGCTTGCGGTCTTCTTCGTAGCGGACGAAGACGACTCCCTGCTGGCGGGCTTTGGTGTAGTAACTTTCCTTGAATCCGTAAGTCCGGATGTCGCGATAGAGAACATACACATTGGTTTGGGGAGAGAGCGTTTTGATTTTCAGGGCATTCTTGATGGCATCGGTGCAGCAGACGCGGGAGCAGTAGGGGTGGTCATTCTCTCTGGAGCCGACGCACTGGATCATAACGACGGTCTGCGAATGGCCGTTGGCGGCTCCGCTCGAGAATCCTTCGCCGGAAGCGAGACGAGCTTCGAGTGCACGCTGCGTCATCACTCTCTTGTCCTGCCCATGGAGATAGTCTTTCGGCTGATACTCCTTTGCGCCGGTGGCCACGATCGCGACGCCGTGCTTCACTTCGGTGGTTTGACCGCCAACCGAAATTCGCGTCTTGAAATTGCCGATGGTGCCTTCGATGCTTTCGAGGGTGGCGTCCGTAAACAAATGGACGTTGTCGTTCTGGAGGATCTCGCGGGTGAGCCGAGCCAGTTCGTCCTGCGGTTTGTCGCCGTTGAGCAAGTAGAAAGTTTGCCGCAGATGCCCACCGATTTCTTTCTCTTTTTCCACGAGGTAGACATCGAATCCCTGATTCGCCAGGGACAAGGCAGCGGTCATGCCCGACACACCTCCGCCAATTACGAGGGCGGCTTTTTCTATTGGAATCATCTGCCGGTGCAGGGGCTGCAACAGGCGTGACTTGGCGATTGCGATTCTCACCAGGTCTTTGGATTTACGAGTGGCTTGTTGCGGCTCGTGCATGTGCACCCAGGAACACTGGTCGCGGATGTTGGCCATCTCAAACAGGTAGGGATTGAGTCCGGCCTCGGCAAGCGTATTGCGGAACAGAGGTTCGTGGGTGCGGGGTGTGCAGGAGGCGACGACCACACGGTTCAGATTATGTTCCTCAATCTTTTTCTTGATCCCATCCTGAGTATCGTTCGAGCACGTATAGAGGTTGCTATCGGCATAAACGACATTGGGCAGTGTTTTTGCGTACTCGACAACATCCGGGATGTTGACGACGCCGCCGATGTTGCTGCCGCAGTGGCAGACAAAGACTCCAATGCGCGGTTCTTCGCCGGCCACATCTTTTTCTGGCGGATATACTTTCGGGGCAATCAGGGTGCCGCGGGCATCCTTTAGAAGAGCGAGCACCTGGGCGGCCGAGGCGGAGGCCTGCATCACGGTTTCCGGAATATCTTTCGGCTCGGCAAATGGGCCGGCTACAAAGATTCCTGGGCGCGAGGATTGTGCAGGCTGGAAGACAGAAGTTCCGCAGAAGTTGAACGAGTTGAGAGATATGCCAAAGCAGTCGGCGATGGTCTTGACATCTTTGGGCGGCTGCATGCCGACTGAGAGCACAACCACGTCGTAAACCTGGGAGAGCTTTCGATCGTCCTCACCGAGGTATGTGACAACCAGGTCTCGGGTCTTAGCAACTTCCTCGATAATCGGCACGCGGGAACGGATGTAGCGCACGCCCTGTTCCTGTGCCCGGTGGTAATACTGCTCGAAGCCTTTGCCGAAGGCGCGCAGGTCCATGAAGAAGATGTCGCACTGCAAGCCTTCTCCAAGGTGCTCTTTGGCCATGATGGCTTCCTTGGTCGCATACATGCAGCAGACCGAGGAGCAGTAGTCGTTTTCGGAATCGCGCGAGCCAACGCATTGCAGAAAGGCAATGCGCTTCGGCTCCTTCTTATCGAATGGCCGCTGCACGTGGCCCGAGTACGGTCCCGAAGCGGATAGAATCCGCTCGAACTCGAGGGAGGTGATGACGTTAGGGAAACGTCCGTAGCCGAGGTCTTTCTTCAAATGCGCATCGTAGGCCTCAAATCCAGGAGCGAGGATGACAGCGCCGACATTCAGTTCGCGTTTCTGCTCCAGTTGCGAGTAGTCGATCGCATGAGCCTCGCAGGCCGTCTGGCAGAGATGACAATCGCAGCAGATACCGCAGGCCAGACAGCGCTTGGCTTCGGCAATCGCTTCTTCGGGCGTGTAGCCGACCTGGACTTCGGCAAACGTTTTTCCACGAGTGGTGGGATCGAGGGCCTGTACGAGGACCTGGCGCTGCATGAGCACGCCAGTTGTGTCCACGACATATTGGGTGTGAAACGGTCCTTCCGCTTCGCGTCCCGCATGGAGGTCCTGCTGGTTGAGCCAACGATCAATCGAGGTGGCGGCCTTCTTACCGGCAAGCATCGCCGTGACCACGACATCGGGACCGGTGACGCAATCGCCGCCCGCAAATACTCCGGGCAGACCAGTTTCGAGCGTGAGCGGATCGGCTTGCAGTGTTCCCCATTTCGTGGTGGCCAAGCCTAACTTTTCGCCCAAGGCATTGACGTCGGGAACCTGGCCGATGGTGACGATGACCCCATCGCAGTGGAGAATGTGTTCCGACCCGGTAACGGGCACGGGAGCCGGGCGTCCGCTAGCATCGCGCGGGCCGAGCCTCATCCGCTGGACTTCGAGTCCGGCGACGCGGCCGTCAGCACCTGTGCGAAATGATTTGGGCGCAGCAAGGAATCTGAACTTGATGCCTTCGCGCTCGGCGTCCTCGACCTCACGCGGATCGGCGGGCATTTCGGATCGGGTGCGACGGTAGACGATCGTCACATCAGCGGCGCCGCAGCGAAGTGCCGTGCGTGCGGCGTCAAGCGCGGAATTGCCCCCGCCTATGACCAAGACATGGCGGCCAGCCGCGACTGGACCCTGGACGTTAATGCGGCGCAGGATCTCGACTCCACCGGTGACGCCGGGCAAGTCTTCGCCGGGGATACCGAGTTTTCTTTCGATGTGAGCACCGATGGCGATAAAGGTGGCAGCGTAGCTCTTGCGCAATTCTTCGAGCGTGATGGCGCGGCCGACGGGCGTGTCGAGCAGAATTTCGATGCCGATCGCGCGCATGCGATCCAGTTCGGCGTTCAATATGTTTCGAGGCAGACGGAAAGACGGAATACCGACCGCGAGCATCCCGCCCGCTACTGGGAGCGCCTCGAAGATTGTCGGCCTATAGCCTTTTTGACGAAGTTCGTACGCACAGAGAAGTCCTGCCGGACCTGAGCCGACGATCGCAATCCTTTCCGAACGTTCGGGTGCGGTAGGTTGCGGCAGCTGGTAGTTGGGAAAATGGTCGGTGATGAAGCGTTTTAAACCGGGGACATTGAGCGCATCGTCCACGTCGGAGCGAGTGCAGGCACTGGTGCAGGGATGAGTGCAGATGCGGCCACAAATGGAAGGAATCGGATTGTCGCGCAGGATGACTTTCAGAGCTTCGTCGAAGCGTCCCTGCGCGATGAGGGTGACGTAGCCTTGTGCGCTCTGGTGGATCGGGCATCCCGCTTCACAGGGAGAAGTTCCGCGGCGCGAGATCGCGAAGACGTTGGGGACAGCTTGTGGAAACGGGCGGTAGACGGCTTTGCGTGGTCCCAGTTTCTGATCGAATTCAGAAGGCAGGGTTACGGGACATTCACTTGTGCATGCGCCGCAGCCAGTGCATTTCGTCTCATCGACAAAGCGCGGCTGCTTCTTGATACTGACGGTGAAATTTCCGGGCTGGCCCTTGATGCCTTCCACTTCGCAGAGGGTGAGGATGTCGATGTCTTTGTGGCGGCCGATCTCGACCAGGCGGGGCGCCATGGTACACATGGCGCAGTCATTGGTCGGAAAGGTTTTGTCAAGCTGGGCCATGACGCCGCCGATGGCGGGTCCGCGTTCGGCCATGTAAACCTTGATGCCGCCGGCCGCGAGATCGAGCGCGGCTTGCATGCCGCCGATACCGCCTCCGACGACCAGAGCAGCTCCGATAGAGTGCGTTTTGGATTCCTCAGATGGCATGGGGAACGACCTCCGCTGCGGGGGCTTGCTGACCAGCTCTTTCCCGGACCGCCAGGAAGTACAAGGCCAACGGGCGATAGACCATGTGAGACCATTTGCCGAACGACATTTCGATCACCAGCATCGGTGTAGCAATGACGACATGCAGGGCGTATGCGAAGTGACAAGTGAGACCAAAACCGAAGTAGCGGAAGATGTGCGCGGCGAGTCCGGTCACCGCCGTTGAGAGTAGAAGGACAGGGAAGACAAGATCCTGGAATTTTGTCTCCTTGTAGATTTCCTTCTTTGCCCACACCCTTCCGTTGAGGATGTCCAGCAACCCGTAGATGATGAAGGCAGCGCCGAGATATCCGAGCCAGCGCTGGGGATGGTAGATGGGGTAAATGTTATCGGTCTGAAACCAGCGCAGAGCGAATACCTTGATGGCCAGCATCAGCACGGTGCCCACGGCCAGAAGCGAGTGCCCGAGCCATCGGCTGTGCTCTTTGCACTTGTGCATCAGGGGCTGGGCTACCGTCTCGTATGCATAGACCCAAGCCTCCACCACATACGTGGACCAGGGAATGCGGGGCTTGTCGGCACCGCCCATGGTGAGCCGCCAGATGTGGAGAATGCGGGACAGCAGGAGCATGAGGGGCAGCAGGACGACCGCGAGCGTGTAGTAGGTCATGATCGGGAACATGTGCTCCAGACCGACGCCAAGGGTGTTGCCGGCGAAATCGCGCGGGGCCAAGGCGATGTACCAGAGGTGATAGCCGACAATCAGCAGGAGCGTAAAAACTGTCACAAAGATCAGGGAACCGAGATACCACGCGTTGGACTGGCGGACCCTGCTGCCGATGCTGGTCCACTCATACTGGGCGCTGAGAAAGCGCCGCAACGTGATCATGGAAATTCTAGGTTCGGACTGGCGCGGGCAAACGATGGAGCAGTCGCCGCAGTCATGGCAGACCCAGGGATCGAGGCTCGCCAATAACGGCTGCCTCAGGCCGAGCAGTGCATAGCGAATGCTCCGCCGGGGAAAAGTTGTAGAGTTTTCAACCAGATCACAGGAGAGCGTGCAGCTTCCGCACTGATAGCAGCCCGTAGGATCGAACTTCCCATAGCGCCGGATATCCGCCAGCAGCGTGGGATCGCTGACTGGAATTGTCCCTACTGCCATCGACCACCCCATATTCCGAGGGTGCAGTTATTGTGCTGCCACCACGACTTCTTTCACGAACCGCCGGGTGTAGATCAGAAACTTTCCCTCTTCTTCGATTACGTGGACTTCAAAATTGTCCTTTTGGTAGGCCGCTTCCAGTGGGGAGGCCTCTTCCCGAGAGGCATAGAGGCTGCCGTCCCACATGAACTTTTTTCCGTCGCAGATTAAGGAGAGATTCGGGCTCATAGGATTCGCGAGCTCCATCAGAAGAACGTCAATTGCGGGTTAATCGTGAGACGGCGCTACTCTATCGTTCGTTCGTTCGTGAGTCAAGAAAATAATTAACTACACTAATCATAAATCTAGTTGACAATCATCCAGGGTTGAGATATCGTGCGCGGCTAGGATCCCGCACATTGGTGGTTGCTTATGCGACGTCGTTCGACCACGGCCTGGCACATTACCCATCCTTTAGAAATCTCTGGCTGCAACCTCATCTCCTGCCTGCTCGCAGCGCTATGTGAATCCCGATCGTGGATGGCGCTGCGCGTTGGTTTTGATGAGCGAACAACCAGGTGGCCGAAGGCGTTGCTCAGACGTGCGGGGAGAACCGGTTTCTGATGCAAGCGTCTTATTTACCCGTAGGGAGTTTCTAGCATTTTCATTTTGGAAGGAGGTTTATCATGGCAGCTCGACTTGCCGCAGAGTGGTTTGCCATATGTGGAGGTTGTGAAGTGACCATCCTCGATATTGGAGAACCGCTGATCGACGTACTCAAGCAAGTGGAAATCGTGCACATGCCAGTCCTGATGGACCACAAGCTGTTTGGTCAGACTGGCGAAAACGCAGAAATGGAGATCCCGGCCGCGGATGTGGGACTCATATCTGGAGGTATCCGGAGCGACGAGCACAAGAAGCTGGCGCTGGAAATGAGGAAGAAGTGCAAGACCGTGATTGCGCTGGGTTCGTGCGCTTGCAGTGGCGGGATTCCGGCGCTTGCCAACCAAAGCAGCAGGGAAGAACTGCTGGAGAAGGTTTATCGCGACTGCGTCACGACGGAAAAGAACGGGCTGCCGAAAGAGCAGGTTCCAGCGCTGACCGACAGGGTCTATGCGCTGCAGGAAGTCATCAAAGTGGATGCGTATTTGCCGGGATGTCCGACCACGCCGGAAATGGTGGCCGGAGCGCTGATTGCTCTTCTGGAAGGCAAGCCGCTTCCGCAACTGTCTACGAAGAGCGTTTGCGACGAATGCCCGACCAAGCGGGAGAAAAAGGCAGTCTCGACGCTGAAACGACGACTGGAGGCGCCGGAATTTACACCCGGGGCGCCGCTCAGCGAAATGCGCTGCCTGATGGAGCAGGGGTTCCTGTGCGACGGTCCGGCTACGCGCGGCGGTTGCGGCGGGAGCGAGACCACACCACGCTGCATCCGCGCTTACATGCCGTGCGAAGGCTGTTTTGGTCCCATGACCGAAAAAGCCAATCCCATGGTGGACATGATGGGTGCGCTCTCTTCGATCGGCCTCGATCCGAAACAGATTCCGGACAGGGCTGCCACTTTCAACCGTTTTGCCGGGGCTGGCCGCTTGCGCCCGCTGCCCAAGAGGTGAACTATGGCGAAAACACTGGTGATTCAACCTGTCACTCGCATTGAAGGCCATGCCAAGGTAACGATTCAACTCAACGATGCCGGCAACGTGGACCTGGCCCGCGTGAATGTCATCGAGCTACGTGGCTTTGAGAAGTTCTGCATCGGGCGACCGGTGGAGGACATGCCGCGTATTACGCCGCGCATTTGCGGCGTTTGTCCGTGGTCGCATCACCTGGCCGCGGCCAAAGCATGCGATGCCGTGTTCGGAGTCGAACCACCTCCGGCCGGTAAGAAGCTACGCGAGCTCTGCAACAGCGTTGCCTACATGGAAGAGCACATTCTGCACTTCTATTTCCTGGCGGGCGCCGATTTCCTGCTGGGACCGGACGCTGATTACTCGGTGCGCAACGTGATCGGAATCCTGAAGGCCGCGCCGGAAGTTGCCCGGCGTGTGGTCAAGGTCCGCACCATGGCTGCGCATATGCTGGAGATCATCGCCGGGAAATCAATCCACCCGCAGGCAGCCGTTCCGGGTGGCTTCAGTAAGCCACTGGCGGCGGCAGAGCGCGATCAACTGCGCAAGATGGCAGACGAGACGCTCGACCTCGCCAAGTTCTCAATCGCTTTTGCCAAGGAAAACGTGTTTCCGAAGTATCTGGAAACAGTGAAATCCCTGGGTGTGATCACCACTGGGTTCCTCGGCACAGTGAAGGAGAATGGCGCGCTCAACCTCTACGACGGGAAAGCCCGCCTGATGGCTCCGGACGGCTCGTTCGAAGAGTTCCCTTACGCCAACTACACGGACTACATCAGCGAGCATCTCGAGTCGTGGAGCTACCTGAAGTTCCCGTATGCCAAGAAGTGGGGCAACTTCTCCATGGATCTGGCGAAACCTTCGGGCATTTACCGCACGAACACCCTGGCTCGCATCAACGTCTGCGACTTTATCGACACGCCGCTGGCGCAGGCCGAACTGGAAGAATTCCGGCAGAAGTTTGGCCGGCCCGCTCAGCTCACGCTGCTCTACCACTGGGCGCGGTTGATTGAGTTGCTCTACAACGCCGAGAATGCGATCCGCTTGCTCGACGATCCGGACATTACCAGCACCGAAACCCGGGTGAAAGTCACGCCGCGGGCGGCGCGAGGCGTGGGCTGCACGGAAGCGCCCCGCGGCACGCTGATCCATGACTATACGACAGACGCTGACGGCATGATCACCAACGTCAACCTCATCGTGGGCACTACTCATAACAACGCTCCCATCAATATGTCTGTCACACAGGCCGCGAAGAGTTTGATTCATGACGGCCAGTACGACCAGGGAGTGCTGAACATGGTAGAAATGTCGATTCGAGCTTACGATCCATGCTTCTCCTGCGCCACTCATCGTTTGGATGGCAAGATTTCGGTGAAGCTGGATATTGTGGACGCGGACGGCAATCTGCTGGATACGCTCGCGAATTAGAACTGGTTTTGTAGATCGTGGCTGCGGGCTTAACCCTCAGGGGCTAAAGCCCGCAAGCATACGTGAGTCTTTCCGCAGCCTGGTAAAGGTCGCATCATCTGCAGCTCGGAACGGCGCCGCTCAAGCCGCGCCCTTTCAGAACGGTTAGTGAGACGCAGGCGCGGCGGGCGAGAACGCGGGCCGGACAGCCGCTGCGACGACGGCGGTACAGTCGAACGCTCGCAAACAAGATAAGGGGGGAGAAGGATGCGGGAGAGTGATCGATCCGATCTCCCTGAGTATTGCCTGACGTCCACGCTCGTGCTGGGCGTCGGTAATATCCTGTTCGGGGATGACGGCTTCGGGTGCGAGGTAATCGACTGCCTGGAAGGACACTACTCTCTGCCCGAAGGCGTTTGCTTTCGGGATGTAGGCACGGGCGTCCGCAATTTGCTATTCACTTTGTGCTTGAGCCCGGTGCGTCCGCCGCGCTTGCTTGTCATCGATGCAATCGATGCCGGACGCAGTCCCGGTGAGCTGTTCGAAATCGATCCTTCAGAAATTCCGGTGGCGAAACTGGACGATTTTTCAATGCACCAGATGCCGACGTCAAATCTGCTGCGTGAATTGCAGGAAACTTGCGGGGTTGAAGTGCGAGTGCTGGCGTGCCAGACAGGGCCGCTGCCAACGGAAATCTCTCCGGGACTTTCCGCACCCCTGCAGGCGGCATTGCCGCATGCGGCGGAGTGGGTGATGCACGAATACCTGCCGGGACATGGCCGGCAACCATGCACGCAGGAGGTCGGGCGCGCCTGACAAGAACCAGGCACATGCGATAATCAACCACGGAAACTATTTCCTTTGGGGTGGAAGAATCGACATGGCAAGGGACGGGAACGGCGACATCGCGCACGACTTTATGGGAAGCGCGCAGATCTTCGCCTCGGCAGTAGAAGAGGTGGTTGAGAAGCAGATTTTGGAGCAGAGTGCGGGCAAGGGGTTCACGCTGTCGCAGTTCAAGCTGTTGAAGATGGTGGCGATGACCGACGCGCACACCATCAGCGATGTTGCGCTGTTTCTGGGTGTGAGCAATGCGGCCGCCAGCAAGGCAGTCGACAAACTGGTGCGCCGCAAATTGCTGAGGCGGGAGGAAGGCAGCCCGGATCGCCGGGAGATTCGGGTTTCGCTCACCGACTCCAGCCTGGGTTTGCTCGCGATCTATGAACAAAAGAAAGAACGAAAGCTGGCCCAGGTCTTCCGCGGATTTTCGGAAGACAAACTAAAACGCGCGGCGAGGTTACTGGACCGCTTGTCGGCTGAACTGGTAGACCACCATGCCCACCCGGACGAAGTGTGCCTGCAATGCGGAATTTATTTCCGGGATCAATGCCTGGTGCGTCAACTCACGAAGCGTAATTGTTTTTATGTACGCCGTCGACGTCAAACGAAACAGGCCCACGCAGACAATGTGCCGTACGAAGAGGAGTTGCACGAACTGGGATCGTGAATTCGTACTTAAAGAAAGAGACTGGCCTTTTTGACACGACCGGACCACCCACGGGTGAGCAAAATGGTCATAGTTGTCATCGGCGAGATGGAATCGAGCAGCCGGGGGGTTGGGCGGCTCCTCGCTGAATCCCTGGGATGGGAATTTGCGGACATTGAGAGCTTGCTCGGGGGCGCCGCAACGAGAAGTCCTTTGAGTAACGCCAAGTGCCCTGCGGAGATCGAAGTACTCTCACACGCAATCTACTCGTTAAGTTGTGAATGGCGGGATGTGATTATTTCGTGTCCTGCCCTGACCGATAAAGACCAACGGCAGCTGCGCCACGATCAACCGTCCGTCAAGTTTGTGCGCTTGAAAAAAGCTGATGGTGGCGGAACAGTCAAAGACCATGAAGGCCTGCTCTCGGTGGATTCTTCTCTGGGAGTGGAGCAGATTCTGGGCGCGGTGCTTTCTGCCCTCATTCTGAAGCAAGATTCGTCCCATGCTGAGGAGGGATTATGGTGATTTTGACGATCTTGTTAGCAACCTCACTTCTCATCATCCTGCTGACCGTGACGATGTACTCTCTGTGGAAGCGTTAGTTAGCAGGCTGCTGAACAAATTTTCGATGTTCGCAATTTCCCTCAACGGCTGTTAGACATCTGCCTTACACACCTGGCGCCGCCAGACTGTCCAGTTCCATGTTCTCAACTGCCCACAAGGGCGGATCGTTGAAATCGAACTCGATCCACTTCTGCCCGTTCCAATAGTGATGGCGCAACTGGCCGTCCTCGAGAGTAGTCCACTTCGGGAGCTGGTCAAACTTGTCCCGCAGTTCAGCCTCGTATTCGAGAGTGGCAGCGCGCAGCTCAGCCTCACGAACTGCCCTCCAATCCTCCTGCGATGGCTGGTGCGGCGGGGCCATCTCGACGAAGGGAACAGTGAGACTGTGATAAGAATGAGCGCTGAACTCGCGTGTCATTGCAGGACCTCCTTTCACGGGTGAAAGCAAGGCCGTGTCAAGATCCATTATTCCGCTACAGCGTTCTGTTCTCAAGCCGCCTGGCCCAAGAGGCCCAGTCACAGTAGAGCCGCTAGTGATTTTGCGGGGCCTAATGGCGCGGATTGAAGACGCGCCCTTTCAAAACCTAAAGTTCGAGTTTTTCAGCATCCTGTTTAGGGATCCCGGACACGCCTGCCTCCAACCGACTAAGTCCGCAGAGATACGAGCGTGCGGTTGAGGTCATAGCGACTCGTGATCCTCATCACAGACCCATGGGTTGTCGAACGTCAGAATCGCTGAGGGTATTTTCGGTAAAGCTTTAAGGAGAAAGTCTATGGCGACTGCAAGCCCGGTTCAGCCAGAAACGTTACGGACACTGCCTTCCGACGCAGCGCGCCAGATACAGTGGGGATTTGCCGATCGTTACGATTTGCAGTTGCTATTGCAGTCCGCGAGAGCGGTGGCGCGCGGCCCGGTAGCGCGGCTGGTCGCCAGCGGCGGGAGAAACTCGCATGAATGGACTCCGGAAAAAGCAGAATTGCTGGAGGCGTTTGACGGCTCGGGCATTACGGCCGTGTTCATGGACCCGGAGCAGGGCGGACTGTTCGCCGGTCCGAAGAACCTGGCGCTCGCGCTGGTAGCGTTTGAGCTGGCCTGGGTGGATGGCGGCGCAGCGACGGCTAGCCTGGCCGGATGCCTGGCACTGGCGCCTATTCATGAGCGGGGCACGGTCGAGCAGCAGCGTCACTATATGAGCCTGGCGGCTCCGGCGCAACCGGGAGAAGATCGCAAGCCATTGCGTGGAGCATTCTGTCTGACCGAACCCATCCCTTATGTGGGCGTGGACACGGGCATGCTCAACGGGAAGATTCGGATCGTCGAGTGGAAGCCGGGAGAAGAACCGGTCCTGCAGGTAGAAAAGCGCGGACGATTTATTACCAACATCGGATTTGCGAATTTTGTCACCGCGGCCGTGGACTCGGATGACGAGCGCATCAAGGGCAGTTGCATTGTGATTCTCGAAGAAGGCGATCCGGGAATTTTTGATCGGGGCACCCCGACTCGAAAAATGGTTCACCAGCTGTCGTCAACCGGCGATCCGATTTTCAATTTGCGGGTTCCGGCCAGCCGGATTGTCGGCGGTTACGACATTAAAGATGGGGTTCTGGTTCCGCGCCACAGCCATAGCGCGGTCATCGAAGCCGTATTCCGCCGCACCCGCGTCACCGTCGGTGTGATGACGGCGGCGAAATTACTTTCTGCCGTTGAGCCTGTGATCCGGTATCAGCGGGGACGATTCCGGGGCGCGGAAACGGCGACTCCGGGATCGGTGCGCTATGAACTGGGATTGCAGGCGCGGCAAGACGCGCTGCATCGGCTCGTCGATGTGTGGGCGACCGGCGAAGCGAGCGCATCGCTGGCTTTTGCCGCGGCGCGGGCCTTCGATGAACTCGATCCGATGGAGAAAGAGATGGATCAGTTCTATGCGGATCGCGGAGTCACCGGAGCCAAAGCGAAGTCGAAGATATTGCGGGAAGCGGCGGACCGGGCGGTTGCTCTGATTCAGTTGCCGGCCGGCGATCCGCGTAAAGAAGAGTTGAACTCCGACTTGTTGTTGCGTTTCGTGGCGCTGGATTCAGTGGCCGACGTTCTCTGCCCGGCCGCGAAACTTTGGAATACCGGCTGGGGCGCGCAGATGATGCGCGAGGCCGTGAGCCTGATGGGCGGGTATGGCATCACCGAAGACTGCCCTGGATTCCTCGGCAACAAATGGATGGATGCACAGCTGGAAGCGACGTACGAAGGTCCTGAGGCCGTGCAGCGGCGCCAGCTTTCCGTGACCATGACGAATCCGGTGTTCCTCGCGCAGTTTCGCAGTTGGATTCGCGAGATGCGCGGAATCGCATCGGAACATCCGGGCACTGGCGCTTGTGCGCTGGCGACTGCGATGTCGATGTGGCTCTGGTCGCTCGATCATCTGCAACAGACGAAGGACGCAGACGGCAGCAAGTTGTACCAGAGCGCGCGACAGGGTGTGACCTTCCCACTCGCGGACGCGCTGTGCTGGCTGATGGCGGTGCGTTGCCAGATTCTCGACGTGCTGCGGTTGCGGCAGCAGGGTGGGGAAGATGCCTCGCTGGCCGAGGGACTGCCTGGTCTCGTCAATTTTCTGACCGATCTTTGTCACGTGCAGACGGCGCGGGCCAGCGGCGAAGCTTCTCGCATTTGCGCGGAGCTGGTGTTTGGTTACAACCGGCATCCTGCATGGGACGAGGCGGGAACCCGTGGCTGCTGGCACGAGGACGAGTTAGACGCGATTGAAGGTGTTGTGCCCGGCATCGCCAGCTATGGACTGGACGTCGTTAACCTTGATGGATCTCATGCGAAGAAAGCCGGTCCGTGTGCCAGGTGCGATTCGGCGCAGCCGTTTCTTCAGCTGCATACGAAGCTTGACTCATGCCTGACCGGATCGCGATTGGCCAAAGATCGGGCGGCGGAGTCGATCTCGAAGATCATGATTCCGGAAGCGCTGGACTATCCGGCATGAGCGCGTCCACCCAATCGCCCTCGACTCCGGTCGAGCGGCAACAGATGTCTGTCGACATCGCCGGGGTGGGTTTCGGGCCGGCGATGGGCGGATTTCTGACTACCCTCTCGCGCCATCTTCTGAATGAGGACGGTACGCCGCGATTGGAAAGCGCGGTGTCGCCAGGTTTGCCGCTGCAAGTGGTCTGCTACGAGCGCGCAGACGGCCTGGGATTTGGCGTGTCGGGCGCGGTCACACGCGCGCGCGGAATCCGTGCCAGTTTTCCCGAGGTTGACCTCACGCAGGTCCCGATGGCGGTGCCCGTCAAGAAAGAAAAACTTGTCTACCTGCTGGATCCAATCGGAGCGAGCCGGCGCTCGATGGCAATGCGAATGGCCGACTGGAAGGTCCGGTTGCTGGGGTTGCTCATCGGTTCGCATGACGATGCAGTGGAACTCCCGTTTACTCCCGAGTTCATGCATAAAAGCGATGGGATGATTTTCTCGCTTGGACAATTTAACCAGTGGGTGAGTGAGCAGGTCGCAAGTTCCGGAGTGGTTCAGATATGGCCGGGGATGCCGGTGAGCGAAGCGATTATCGAACCGCTCGGCGGCGCGACGACCGAGGAGGATGCTGTCCACGGCATTCGTTTGGAAGATCAGGGAGTGAATCCGGATGGCAGGCCTGGCGAGGGATTCATGCCCGGTATGGACGTTCGCGCCGCCTTGACCGTGGTTGCCGATGGCCCGGTGGGAGCCGTAGGACGTCAAATCGATTCGCACTTTGGACTGCCCAAAGGCAATCACCAGCGAGAGTGGGCGCTCGGCATGAAGATGGTGGTCGAACTGCGTGAGGATTCCGGCCTGGAACCGGGAACGGTACTGCACACAATTGGATTTCCTGAGCCGGAGATCTTCGGCTTTCTTTATGTGCATCCCGATCGCATGGCGTCGGTCGGCATCTTCATCCCTTCGTGGCTGCGTAGCCCGGTGCGCACGGCCTATCGCTACCTGCAGCATTTCCTGCTGCATCCTTATTTGTGGCGGCATCTGCAGGGTGGAACTCTCAAATCGTGGGGAGCGAAATCGTTACAGGAATCGGGCCGCCACGGCGAGCCGTTCCTGGTTGGGGAGGGATACGCGCGCATCGGCGAAGGGTCGGGCAGCACAAACGTGCTCGCGGGTTCCGGCGTGGACGAGGCTTGGACCACGGGTGTGCAACTAGCGGAAGCCGTGGTCGAGTTAGTGGAAGGAAAGAAGGCGTTCACGCGTCAGAACCTCGCACAGGCTTATGTGGGCCGCCGGCGCAGAAGCTGGGTAGAAGCGGAGTCTAAGATCGCCGCTGATTCGCGCAATGGCTTCGAGCGCGGCGTAGTCACCGGGCTGATCGGCATGGCTATTACCGGCCTTACGCGCGGCATGATCTCTCCGGCGGCATGCGCTCGTTTCGAGCGCGGCGGCACAGCTACGCTGGAGAAGCTTTACGGGTCGCGCGTGTCGCCGGCTGAACTGAAGCAGTTACAGGAAGAGTGCGCGGCTCGCGGAAGTGCGCTGCACGATCGCATCATGGATCGCTGTGGCTGGCCACAGATTCCGTTCGATGGCCAGTTGCTGATCTCGCACCAGGATGCCTTGCTGATGGGCGGAAGTGTGCAGGCTCCTGCGGGCTATGCGAATCACGTGTGCTTCGCGCGTCCCGAGTTGTGTCAGAGCTGCGAGCCGAAACTGTGCGTCGAAATGTGTTCCGGGCAGGCGATCACGCGCGGCGAGGATGGTGTGCCGGCATTTGATCGTGAGAAGTGCGTGTACTGCGGCGCATGTTTATGGAATTGCCGCGCCGACGGTGAAAAGAGCAACGTCGAATTTCGCGCGGGTGCGGGAGGGTTGCACTCCACGCTGAACTAACTGCGCACCCAACACGCCCGACAAATTTTTCAATAGGCTTTTTCAGGGGAATCGCATGAGCAACGCTTATCACATTGTGGTGTGTGCGGGTATTGTCCCGGACCCGCTGCAGACGCTGGAGCCGATCACAACCGCGACCGGTCCGGCGCTGAAGAACGAAATGATGCTGCCGGCCGTGCTCGATCCGTGGGCCGGACACGCGCTCTATGAGGCCGCGAATCTGGCCGCGCACGCGCCGGGCAGCAAGGTCTGGCTGGTCAGTGCAGCGCCCAAGGCCAAACTGCAGCAAGTCATGATGAACGTGGCGCAGAAGGCTAGCTTTGAGCTTGTCCCGATCGACTCCCCGGCCAGTGGCTTTGCCGATGCGCACGCGGTTGCCGGATTGCTGGCAAACGCCATTCAATCCATTCCCGGTCTTGACCGCTCGCGCCTGCTTCTGTTCGGAGGCTGGGAGTCGGCGTCACGCGGGGCGGGCGTGACCATGCAACTGGTCGGCGAGCAACTAGAAATCCTCGATCAGTTCCAGGGTGTCGATCAGCTTACGGTTCAACCGGATGGTTCGCTTGAGATTCTGGAGCGGATCGAAGGCGGGCGGCACATGGTTTCGGTCTGTCAGGGGCCTCCAGCGCTGCTGGGCTGGGCAACGGGCAACCTGCCTGAGCCGAAAAACAATCCGCAGGTTGGGATGGCGAATATGCGTACCGTCATGCCTGCGTTACAAAAGGCCAAAGCCGGAGCGCTGCCGAGCGGTGCCGTGCGCTATCTGAGCGTCACGCCTCCCAAGCAGCAGCGGCAGACTCGCATCGTTAAGGATCGCCCGGCGGATGAGATCGCCGCTGAGCTTCTGGAATGGATCGTGCAGGAGTAAGAGGGGCCTTGAACCGGGGCGGCGGACCTTAGGATTTCCAGATTTTCGAATTTGAGGACGACATGTCACAGAACATCTTGTTTGTTGCGCACGTGGACGAGTCAGGAACCACTCTGCCGAAGGTGGCGTACGAGGCGCTGGGTGCGGCGCTCAACACCGCAAAGCAACTTGGGAGCACGTTAACGATCGGGCTCGTCGGCGAAAACGTGCAAGCCGCTGCCGACACTTTGGCTGCAACGGGAGCGCGAATCATCGGAGTTTCAGGCGCGGATTTCGCGCACCCCCGTTATGCCAGTGATGCGGCCGCTGTAGAGGCAATCTGCGCCGCCACCCAACCGCAAATTGTGATTGCTCCCGGCACGTCGCGATTTCTGCGCGTGATGCCGGGCGTGGCGCAGCGTTTGAAGGGAAGCGTGGACACGCATCTCACGTCGATTGAGTTGGTGGATGGCGTCCTGACGGCCAAGCGCTGGTTTTACAGGCAGCGACTGGAGGCCCTTATTCAGCGCGAAGCGCGGCCTTGGGTTCTCGTGCTCGATTCCGGATGCCATGAGGCTTGGGCAGGAACAGCGGGGACGGCAAGCGTCCAGATGATCGACGTTCTTCTTTCAGAGAATGCCACGCGTACCGCGTTCGCCGGATTGCGCGTCCCCAGCAGCGACAAGCAAACCATCCGCCCGGATGCCAAGATTCTTTTTGTCGCCGGAGCCGGCTGGTGTAAGAAACAAGCCGATGGCAAGACTCACTTGCCGGAAGCCGAGACTGTCATTCTGGATTTTCTGCGCACTTCGGGGGCATCACTCGGTGGAAGCAAATCGCTGGTTGATCAGAGCGGAGAGAACCAGGCTGTCCTCGGATTTATGACCCATCTCAACCAGGTGGGCCAGACAGGATCGACACCCCGCCATCCGAAAGGACTCTCGACGTGCTGCCACGGCGAGGAACCGCACGTGGTGGGCTGGCGCTTCATCAGCGAACGGCGCGCCATCAATCTCGATCCCAACTGTGGGTGGGCGCGCGGGAAAGCGGACGTGCTTTATATCGCTGATGCTTTTCAGGTAATGGCAAAGCTGAATCGTCTTTTGGCGGAGAAGGCTAGCTTCTCAGAAGAACTCAGTTCGAGGCGATGACCAATTTTAGACTCCTCTGCCGTGAGCGAGATCACTGACCGGTTCCTTCTGCATGTGGAGACTATTGCTTTTGTTCCGTGCGAGGAACCGAATGTCTACTGGCTCTATATGGAGACTGCCGGCCTGCGTGGTGGCTTTGCTGAGCATGTACGGTCTGGCATACGCCACCGAGAATGGTGGGAGCGTTTATCCGGTGGGGGTGGAAACAGTATTAACCGGCGTGCAGCCCCGTCCAGGCGAGACGCGGATATACGAGTACACCCTTTTCTATGCGGCGAATGAGTTCAATGACGGCCACGGCAAAAGTGCGGTCCCGGAGTTCAAGCTGCGCGTGTTTGCCAATGCCATCAAAGTGACGCACAACTGGGGCGTCCCCTTCCTGGGCGGCACCATTGAAAGCCAGATTGGCGTGCCTCTGGTGTATGAACAATTGCACGTGGCCACGGGTAAGTATGCCGCGTTCGGGCTCACGAATGTGAACGTGATTCCAGTGAACGTGAACTACGAGAAGGGCAGCCTGCACTGGTATTACGAAGTCGATATGTTCCCCGCAGGAGCCGGCTATTCGGCGACCCATGTCGTGAATATCGGGCAGCACAACATAGCGATTGCGCCGACCGGGGGGATCACGTGTCTGCCGCTGCACGGCAAGGCGGAGTTCAGCTCGCGCTTCATGTATATCTTCAACGGATACGACCGGGCGACGCACTATCACAGCGGCAACGAGTTCCTGTGGGAGTACAACGCGGATTATGAGATTACAAAGAAGATAGCGGCGGGCTTCAACGGCTATCTCTACCGGCAGACGACGAACGATACATCGCAGGGGGCAGCGTTCGACGGCGGGTTTCGCGGCCGCGATTTGGCGCTGGGTCCTCAGGTAAGGTGTCCTCTGGGAAAACGCGGGGCGTTTGCGCTCAAGTACTACCGCGACACTCTGGTGCAAAACAAGCCTCGGGGCAACGCGTTTTGGTTCCAGTTTTCGCTACCGATTGGGAAGAGCGCTTCATAGGGAGCGCGCCCATGCGCAGTCGTCTTACTTATCGGCGTACCCGGGGCCTATGTGGAGACTTGAAATATCCTCCAGATAAACGCCGGTGGCATGGGCTCCGGGAGCGGAGTCGCGGGTTGACGTGAACACAAGCCAATGCCCGTCGGGCGAGATCGAAGGATAGCCATCGAAAGCATCGTTATAAGTCAGCCGTACTTGCTTGTCGTTGTACAGATCCCCGAGAAAAAGTTCGTAGTTATTCGGCGGGAGCACCTTGACGAAGACATAATGATGTCCATCAGGAGCGGGGAACGGAGACCAGTTCGTGCCGTCGTCGTGTGTCAATGGCGTCAGTCCGGTGCCATCTTCCTGGATGGTGTACAGGGTCATGGGCAAGGGATGTTTCTTGGCAACGGCATCTGCTGTGCGCCAGGCGCGAAAGATTATGGTCTCATTGTCGCGGAAGATGAAAGCGCCGCCGGGCTCCCAGCCGTCGAGATGAGTGATTTGAACGGGATCGCTGCCATCCGGTTTCATCTTCCAAAGCTCCATTTTGCCGGAACGTTCGCTACCGAATAGGATCCACTGACCGTTCGGGGCGACGGACACTTCCGCATCATAGACCGTATTATTGGTCAGTCTCTTTACATCGCTACCATCAAGGTCAGAGGTGTAAAGCTCGGCTCCCTGTGGATAGTCGGTCGGATTCGAGTAATTCGACTTCGCCAGCTCCGCGTGATCCTTGGTGGACGTCCAGATAATGCGCTTGCCGTCTGGGAAATAGAACGAGCAGGCGTCATCGCCCTTGTCCTCGATGCGGCGTATGTCTGTGCCGTCAATCTTGAGCGTATAGACACGAAAGCCGGAGTCGCCTTCGCGCTGGGCGTTGCCAATCAGATGAGTGCTGTCCGGAGAAAAGTAGAATTCTGCGCCACGGCCCAGGTTGGGGATCCGGTGTACAGGCAGTTCCTGGTTCTGGGATGGAGCAGGCGCGGCAGCAGCGGGGCTGGTTTGGGCCGCGGTTACATAGAAGCCGAGCAGCAGGATGAGCGACGCGAGCAATAGAGTGCGCAGCAGAGGCCGCCGAGTGATCGCGATGTCCGAGAAAATCAGATACCTCATATCGTTTTAATTCCTTTCTGAATTCGTTATGACCTGACACAAGAAATCGCAGTCAAGAAGTCTGTCCTGCCGACTTGACCTAAAAGAGGATCTTTAGCGCCAACTGCACGTTAAACGGCTCACCAGGGCCGATGCCGGGCAGTCCGAATTGCGAGCCATTGGTGTATCCGATGGGAATTCCGAAGTTCCCGTATCCTGGGATCGCAATCAGCCCGTTGGCCCCGGTGAAGGTTGGGTTCCCGAGATTTATGCGGTTGAACAGGTTGAAGATCTCGACTCGAAACTGGCTCGAGATACGCTCGGTAATGGGTGTGTCCTTCAGAACGGTGAAGTCCACATCGCCGAAGCTTGGACCGAACAGTTGGTTTCGGCCCATCGTGCCAAACTCGCCATAATTCACCGTGAAAGCATTAGGATTGATCCACTGCACGGGCTGATGATCATGGACACTGTGCGAAACTCCCGCATAAGGGTCACCTATGAGATCCGGACGGTCTGTGTTCTCGCCCGTTCCGCTGATATCGCCATAGGCGTCGACCGTGAACGGCAACCCAGACCGAAAGCTGAGCAGACTACTGATCTTCCAGCCGTTCGAGAGAAGCCGAGGACCGTGCGAAGATCCTGGTAACTCATAAAGAAGATAGGCCGTAAAGTTGTGTCGGGTGTCAAAGTCGCTGTTCCCGTGCTCCCCGGCCGGATCAAAACTGTTTTGCGGCAACGCTGTGAAACTGCCGTAATCCAGAGTATGAGCGAACGTGTAGGAGAATTGCGAAGTCAGACGATGCCACGACGAGAGCTTTAGACTGGCTTGCAGCGAATTGTAATTTGAAGTTCCCGAGCTCTCGAGTTCGTCAATCACTCCGAATTGAGGAAACTGTGAGTAGTAAGGCCGGGTCGGATTGGGCGCGCCTGGAGCAAGAGTGAAATCGCTGCCCAGCGCCGCCTGATTGAGATCTCGCAATAACAGCAGGTGCCGCCCCGAGCTTCCAACGTAACCCACTTGGGCAACTGCCGCTCGGCCCAGGCTCCTCTGCAAATTGAGGCTGTAGTTGTAGAGATAAGGTGTCTTGAAATTCTGGCTGACAGAAAACAGGTTAGAAGTGCCGCTCGCCCATGGGATCAGCGAGCCGTTCGTCGGCAAGGTGAAGAAGTTATAGGTGAGAGTGGGAGCAGCATTGACGCCGGCCGGGTTACCTTGGACTCCGTCAGGACCTCCGTTGTAGATAAAGCTGTTGCCCAGGAAGGGCGAAACGTTGACGGTGTCATAGGCGATTCCGAAGCCGCCGCGCAGCACGGTGCTGCCATTATCAAAGGGTTGGAAGGCGAATCCGACACGCGGGCCAAAGTTCTTCCAATCGCTCGGATAGAGCGACTTTATGTCTGCACCGGCCACAGCAAGTCCTCCCGCCACACTCGGGATAAAAGTCGAAAGGTCCTTATTGCCGTCGTGGATCGGGCCACTGTAGTCGTAACGCAGGCCGAGATTGATGTTGAGTTTGCGGGTGACTTGAAAGTTGTCCTGCCCGAAGAATGAGAATCCATTTGTGAAAACTGTCCGCGCCGGATTGCCGGTTACGATGCTCGACTGATAGACGTCACCGGCCATGAAATCGGCCAACGCCAGTAGGTTTCCGTCCGTGATGTTGGGGCTTGTAGCCCAGGGACCCTGGGAGCCGTTGAAGTTGAAGGTTCCGCGCTGACCTTCATGGTAGAACTCGTCCACTTTTGTCCGGCGGAATTCTCCACCAAAACGCAACTGATGTTTGCCCACGTTGTAGCTGACGGCATCGTTGAGATGCCATGTCGTATCCTCGCGTCCGGAATATGGATTCGGGCCGATCGGGTCGAAAGCCCCGATCGTGATGTTGGGCGCGCCGGCGAGTTGAGGACTGGTAACCCCGGTGTTCAAACCCAAAGCAATGGGGTTGAAGTTCGTGTCCGCATCGGCGAGTGACTGGTCAAAATAGTTAAAACCAAAGACGAATTGATTCGCCAGCCGTGGCGAAAATGTCGAGTTGTACACCAGCGCCCAATTTTCCACGTGCATGGGAGAGGTTTCGAAATAGGGTGACAGGAAGGAACTCGTGGGCGCAGTCTGGTGACCCTGTGCGACAAAAGCCCGTAGCGACACGTGGTTGCCTTCGTTGAAAGCATGGTCCAGTTTCAGGATGCCATTGTTGCTATACCCGTTCTCGGTGCCTGGATTGAAGTAGTTGTCGGCTTGAGCGGGACCGTTCAGCGCCGACGCCGGCCACAACCCGGCCAGAAGATTCTGCGAAACTGGATTGACCGGAACCGGGGCGTAGTTGCCATATGCCTGGTTGGCGTTCGTGAGTACCGCCACCGCCTCCGCCTGGTACGCCAAAGACGGTTCCGTGACTTGCGTGGGATTCAGGATGTCAAAGGCCTGATGCTCAAAACTATAGAAAAAGAACGTTCTGTTCTTGATGATTGGGCCGCCCACGGTAAAGCCGTATTGCTGATCCCTCAACTTGTTCTTTGCCACGAAGACCGGTGATTCTGCCAGCGCTTCGTTCCGGTTGTAGTAGTAAGCAGCTCCGTGCACGCTGTTCGTGCCCGATTTCAGTACTAGGTTGACGGTCCCGCCGGGGTTCCTTCCGGTCTCCGCGCTACCCTGGGTTACCAGCGAAAATTCGTCGACCGAATCCAGCGGCAGGAGCACGCCGGGAACTCCGTAGACCCCGCCCTGATTCACCGCTGATGTATTGATCCATGGGTCATTGTTGTCTGCGCCCTCAATCTGCCAATTGACCTGTGTGGCCTGCGAGCCGTTGATTGCACTCATAAAGCCCACGCCATAGCCTGCGTAGCCGGGAGTGACCGTAAGCAACTGCGTGAAATCCCGTCCGTTCATCGGAATGGTCTCCACCGTGCTAGTCACCAAGTCCTCGGTTTGCACCGATGTTGTGGTGTCAACCGAAAGGGCGGCGGCAGCGACATCGACCTGGGTTGCAACAGAAGCGACGGCCAACTTCAGCGGCAGGTGGTAGATGCTGCCCGCGCGCACAGGAATCTGCAAAACTCTAAGGGTGTCAAAGCCGTTCCGGGTCACGCTCACGCTGTAACTGCCCAGCGGAAGATCCTGAAAAGTGAACTCCCCCGCCGATGTCGTAACCGTCGAGTAGATCTGGTCGGTTCCGTCGTTTTCCGCCTTCACTAGCGCCCTCGCCAGCAGCGCTCCCGAGGGATCTTCGACTGTGCCATGGATCCCGCCCCGAAAGGTCTGCGCCAGTGCGGGCTGCGGGATTTGAATGAGACCAAAGCCAAAAGTAAAAAGTGCGAATCGGATCAGTTTTAAACTTCGAGACGCCATTTCCGAGAATCCTCCAGGAAGCAAGCTTCTAGCATTTGCACCTTGACGTTCCGCGATACCGTGCCGGCATGTGCTGCTGGAAAAAGCACCAGAGCGCAGGACGGCGTCGGCTGAGCGGCGCCGGGGTGCGCACGGCTTAACCGCGTGTCCGGAGACGATACAGGCAAATGTCTAGTATGTCAATCGACTTAATTGTATATGGAAATGCGGCAACAATGTCGACAGCGTTCCATTGGCGGACAGGATTAGCGCAGACATGGACGGCAAGCCACGACTGATAAGGAAGTAAAAAAATGGCTCCAGCGAAACAAACGAGCGGAGAACAGAGCTGACATTAAATTCAGCGTGAATTGGGCCTGAGCGAGAAGCAAGCACTTCTGGCCCTGCAGCCACCAGAGCCGACAAAGACGAAGGTCTTCGCCGATGCTGCCTGCTGTTGCCGGGTCGGGACAGATCACGCGACGGGCCTGAAAATCGGCCATGCTACCGTCCTTCAATCGTATATACTTTCCGACTACTGGCGCTTCCCCAAGCGCCTTGGGTGGCCATGGTAGAGTCTGATTCATTGGCATCGCAGGTCAGTGTTCTGAAACATGGATGATTCCGAGTCACGGCCGGATGGAAAACCCGTTCCCAGAAAGCCTGAAAGAGCGGGCGTCGGCACTCCCTTTGCCGGCGAGAGTTCTACGAGCGGTGTCCCGGTATCTCCGCAAGGAGAACCTCCCCGTAGCGAACCGGACCCTGAGGCAACCATTGTCGATTCGGGCCACCCGTCGGATCAGGCCACGCAGTTTGATGTCGATGCAACCATTGCTCCCGGAACCTTCGTTCGCCGGACACCGCCACCTTCCGCCAGCAAGATTTCGGGGATATACGGTAGCGCGGCCGTATTCCAAGTCGGCGACGTACCTGGGGGGCGATACGAAATCCTCCAATTGCTCGGCGAGGGCGGCATGGGCGCGGTCTACAAGGCCACCGATCGCGAACTCGATCGCTTCGTCGCATTGAAGGTCATCCGACCGGAACTAGCTTCGAATCCCTCCATCCTGGCGCGTTTCAAGCAGGAGTTGCTGCTGGCGCACCAGGTCACGCACCGCAATGTGATCCGTATTTACGACCTCGGAGAAGCCGAGGGCGTGAAGTTCATCACGATGGAGTTTGTCGAGGGTAAGGATCTGCGAGCCCTCATCCGCGAGAAAACGAAGTTCTCTCCGGAGGAAGCGGTGGATGTCATTCAGCAGATGTGTCTGGCACTGGATGCTGCGCACAGTGTGGGGATCATTCACCGGGATCTTAAGCCACAGAACATCATGCAGGACGGTTCGGGCCGAATTCTGGTGATGGACTTCGGGTTGGCTCGTACCGTGGAAGGCGATGGTATGACCCAAACTGGTGCACTGGTCGGCACCATGGAATACATGTCGCCAGAGCAAGCCCTGGGCAAAGAACTTGATCAACGTTCTGACATCTTCGCCCTCGGTCTGATCCTGTACGAATTGCTCACGGGCAAAACACCCTTTAAGGCCGAGAGCGCGCTGGCCAGCCTGATCAAGCGGACTCAGGAGCGCGCGGTTCCAGTTTCGGATGTGGACGCTCATATCCCCGGGGCGTTGAGCGGGATTGTGAGCAAGTGCCTGGAACGCGATCTGGAACAGAGGTACCAGAACACTTCCGCCATTCTAGCGGACCTGAACACGTGGAAGGATAAGAGAGCGGCGGGCACAATCAGTTTGGATGCGAGCGTTAAACCCTGGGGACAGACTCTTCCATGGCCGCTCATCACTGGGATTCTGACTGTCCTTGCCCTTGTCATTACCGGCTACATGTTTCGCGACCAGCTTTTCAGGCCTGCGCCCAGCGCAAGATCTGCTCCTGCCGCGCCCACGATGTCGCTGGCGATTTTGCCGTTCCGCAATGCTTCTGCCGATCAGAATTTGGATTGGCTTGGTCCGAGCCTTGCCGACATGCTGAGCACCGATGTTGGGCAGTCAGCGCGATTGCGCACTGTGAGCCCTTCAAGTTTGCACCAGATATTCAGTGACCTGCGAATTTCCTCGGCTACTGTGCTTGACCCGGCGATGATCCGCCGCGTGGCTGAGTTCAGCAATGCCGATCGTGTGGTATGGGGGCAGTACGCCAAGTTTGGCGACCAGATCCGCATTGATGCCACGATTCAGGACATCAAGAGCGGGAGCGCGGTTCCGCTGAAAATTGATGTCCCGAGTGAAAAAGAGATCCCCGGTGCGATTGATCGTCTGGCAGAATCCATTCGCCAGAAACTCGCACTTCCAGAGGATGTGCTGAAGGAACTGAAGGCCAGTTCCTTCCAACCGATTTCACAATCGGTGGCCGCATTGCGCGACTACAACCAAGGCATCGGTTTGCAGCGCGACGGGAAAACTCTGGAAGCGCAGAAGCAATTCGAGGCCGCGACGAAGGAAGATCCGGCCTTCGCGTTGGCGTTTTCAAAACTGGCGCAGACCTACAGCAGTTTGGGCTATGACGACCAAGCAGAGCAGTCCGCCAGGAAGGCCGTCGAGTTGAGCCACGACCTTCCCGAAGCGGAAAAGTATTTGATTTCTGCTGTCGAGTTGCAGGTCGTCAAGAACTATCCCGAAGCGATTAAAGCTTATGAGAATCTGGCCAAGGTTTCGGCTGATAACTCTGATGTGAAAGCTGCGCTCGCGAGCCTTTACCAGGATTCGGGCGACCTCGTGAAAGCCCGCGACTATTACCAGAAAATTCTTGCTGCCAATCCCAAGGACGTCGCGGCGACAATTGACCTTGGCCGCATTCAAATCAAGAGCGGCGACGCCCAAGGCAGCCTTGATCCCCTCAACCGCGCATATAGCCTGGCCGTCCAGGTAGACAATCAGGAACAGAAGGCCACCAGCCTGCACATGATGGCGGTAGCCTACCGGATGTTGAGCAAACCCGAGGAAGTTCTGCGCAACGAACAGGAGGCGCTCACGATCTGGCGCCGTATCGGTCAACAGCGGGGGCTGGCGTTTAGCCTGAATGAAATGGCAAGAGCTCAAGCCGCTCTCGGTAAAACCAAGGAGGCGACTTCCAACTTCCAGGAAGCGTTGCAGATTCGGCGTGAAATCGGCGACAAACGAGGATTGGGCGACACGCTGATCGATATGGGCGATTTCGCCGACACCCGCGGTGAGCACGATGAGGCGCTCAAGATGTTCAAGGAAGCCTTGGCGCTGGAGCGGGATATCGGCAACGAGAGCTTGCAGGCGATCTGTCTAAACAACATTGGCGCCGTCTACTCAGAAAAAAGTCAGTACGATGACGCTCTTACCTATTTCCAGCAAGTGCTGCAACTGCGCGAAAAATCGAAAGTGCCGCAGGATATCGTTGAGGCGGTTCACAACCTGGGCCAGACCCTGGCGAGCATGGGGCAGTACGAGCAGGCCATTACCTACTACATGCGGGCACTCGATTTGCGACGCAGCATCAACGATGCGCACGGTGCGGCCATCGACTCCTATGGCCTGGGAGGTCTGTTCGACTATCAGGGACGGTTCGGTGCTGCCATTAACGCCAAGCAAGATGCCTTGAAAACGTTGCGCGATCTTAAGGACGGCAGCTCGCGGGTTCCCGAAGTTCTCAGCAGCTACGGCGAGTCGCTCATCCTCGCTGGCCGCGGAGACGAAGCGAAGGCTCCTTTGGAGGAAGCGCTGAAACTGTCTCGCGAACAGAAGAATGATGACTTGGTTGCGCAGACGTTGCAGTTTCAGGGTGACGCATTTTTCTATCAGGGAAGTTTCAATGCTGCTCGTCCTCTTTACGATCAGGCATTGCAAGCCGCCACGCGCGCCAAAGACCCGGAACAGATTCTGCTCGCCAAGATAAGCCTGGCTGAAGTTGACGTTCGTGAGAAGAATGGACGGCAGGCCATTCCAAAACTGCGGGCGCTGATGCAGCAGGCAGATGAGTTGAGTTTGAAATACTCTTCGGTGGAGTGCTCGATTTTCCTGGCGGAAGCAATGATGCAAACCCGTGACAATGCCCACGCTCGCCAGGAATTGCAGCGTGCCCTGCTGCTTGCGGACAAGTTTGGACAGCAATCGCTCAGCGCACGCGCGCATTACCTGTTAGCGACGATCGCACACGATTCCGGCGACAACGCGGAAGCCCAGGACCACTACCGCTCCGTTGCCCATACACTCGATGCGATGAAGAAAGAGGCCGGTGCCGAGAAGTTACTGCAGCGCTCTGACCTGAAACAGATGTACGAAGAATCTACCCACGGGTCGCAAGCCGCAAAGAGCTAAGAACAAGACATCTGAAGGTGCAGCGATTCCGTATCCCGCTTCAATCTCGGCCAGCATGCTGTCGGCGAGTTTCCGCAATCTCGATCAGCTGGGCCGCGATTGTCTGTTCTCTTCACTGCGGGATGGTGCAATAGCCCAAGATGGCATATACTGATGTATATGCCAAAAGAATCCGCGCATCCGGAAAGGCCTATGCAACGCAAAGCGAAAGTATTCATGAATAATCGCAGTCAAGCCGTCCGCTTGCCCAAGGAATTCCAGTTCAGCACCCAGGAAGTGTTCATACGCAGGAAAGGAAGCGAGGTGGTCCTTTCTCCTCGACCCTTTGATTGGTCTGCCTACCTTGCTGAGGGACCGGTTGCGTCAGCGGATTTCATGGGGGGTGTCGACGATCTGCCAGTGCAGGAGCGTGAGCCGTAATGCCGCGCTACATGCTGGACGCAGATGTTTGTTCCTACATCATGAAGCGCTCGAACGATGCAGTTCTCAAGCGTCTACAGAAAGTTCCCGTTAGCGACGTGTGCATCTCTGTAATCGCGAAGTCAGAGCTCCTGTTCGGAGTCGAAGTGTCCCCTCGACGACGGCAGGATGAAGCTGCGCTGACTGCCTTTCTAGGTTGCGTCGAGGTTCTGGATTTTCCCGACATAGCATCTCTGCACTACGCTCAGATTCGCGCCGCCTTGAGGACCCTGGGGACAATGATCGGAGCCAACGATTTGTTCATTGCGGCCCACGCGCGAAGCCTGGAGTTAACGCTCGTCACGAATAATACGCGAGAGTTTGCGCGGGTTCCTAAGTTAGCGATCGAAAATTGGACAGTGGTTCCCTGATCAAGTCCCGGCCTGTATGTTTGTCGTTGGCGAGGTCGGAAGTCGCTTTCGCGGAACACGCTAATCGACCATCACTCTACGGAGACGGGATTGTGACTTGCACCATGTTGGAGTAGCTGCTCTCCTGGCCCTCCGAGTTCACCGCAGTGACCACGTAGTCGTAAGTCTGTCCCGCCGTAACATTGTTATCTTGGTACGCAGTCGTGGCGTCACCCGAGTCGATCTGAGTGTAGCTCGAACCCGATGAAAGCATGCGGTAAACGTTGTAGGTGACCGCGCCCGTCGAGGCGTTCCAGGTGAGGTCGACGTAGTGCTGCGCGGCCGCCTGGCCCGTCCCAGTCAGTGCCTCGGTTGTGGGCGAGTTGGAGGCGGTGCTCGTAAATGTGAGCGTTGCGCTCGAGGCTCCTGAGGCGTTGGGTGTGAAGGTTACGGTGAAGGGCGCGGACTGGCCAGCGGCAATCGTTGCTGGCAGCGTAATTCCCGACAGGACAAATTCGCCGCTGCTGCTGCTGGCCGAAGACACGGTTACCGACGATCCGGTTGCGGTCAAACTGCCATTGAGGGAAGCGCTCGCGCCGACCGTTACGGTACCGAAGCTCAGCGTGGTGGGCAAAACCGACAACTGTCCCTGGCTCGTTCCCGTCCCAGAGAGCGCGATGTTCAGCGGCGAGTTCGAGGCGGTTGACACGATGGAGAGAGTTCCACTGCTGGAACCGGAAGCGGTCGGAGCAAATGTCGCCGTGAACGTGACGCGCTGGTTGGGCGTGAGCGTAGTAGGCAAAGTGAGCCCGCTGATCGAGAAGCCTGTGCCGGAGATGTTGGCTTGTGAGATGGTGACGGAAGAGCCTCCCGTATTGGTCACAGTCTCGGAGAGATTCGTACTATTGCCGACCTGAACGCTTCCGAAAGCGAGACTCGTGGGATTGGCGCTCAACGTACCTGGAGTCACGCCCGTGCCGGAGAGTGGAATGGTCAGGCTGGGATTGGAACCATTCGAGGTGATAGTGAGAGTTCCGGAGGCTGCACCTGCGACCGTCGGATTGAACAGCACGCTGAACGAAGTAGTTTGCCCGGCGGCCAATGTCAGAGGCAGAGTGAGTCCGCTGTAGCTGAAGCCGGTGCCACTGGCAGATGCCGCCGAGATCGTGACGCTGGTTCCACCATTGTTGGTTAAGGTTTCCGTCTGGCTGCTGCTGGTTCCATCCTGAACATTGCCAAAGGCAATGCTGGCGGGATTGGGCGAAAGGTCTCCCTCGGTTACACCTGTTCCAGAAAGTGGGATGGTCAGCGTGGGGTTGGATCCGTTGGAAGTGATCGTGAGAGTGCCACTGACTGCTCCAGCGTCGGCGGGAGCGAACTTCACAGTAAAGGAAGTGTTCTGACCCGCGCTCAATGTGAGTGGCAGAGTGAGTCCGCTATAGCTGAAGCCGGTGCCACTGGCGGAAGCCGCCGAGATCGTGACGCTGGTTCCACCGTTGTTGGTTAGGGTCTCCGTCTGAGTGCTGCTGGTCCCATCCTGAACATTGCCAAAGGCAATGCTGGCGGGATTGGGTGAAAGATCTCCCTGCGTCATTCCAGTACCAGAGAGCGGAATGTTGAGGGTCGAGTTCGATGCGTTCGAAGTGATCGTCAGATTGCCGCTGACGGCGCCGGCGGCGGCCGGAGCAAATTTTACGGTAAAGGTAGTGCTCTGTCCGGCGCTCAACGTCAGAGGCAGGGTGAGTCCGCTGTAGCTGAAGCCGGTGCCACTGGCAGAAGCCGCCGAGATGGTGACACTCGTTCCGCCGTTGTTGGTTAAGGTCTCCGACAGGCTGCTGGTGGTTCCATTCTGAACATTGCCAAAGGCAATGCTAGAGGGATTGGGCGATAGATCTCCCTGAGTGGCGCCCGTGCCGGTCAGTGGAATGTTGAGGGTCGAGTTCGACCCGTTGGAAGTGATGGCGATGTTGCCGCTGACGGTTCCGGCAGCAGCGGGAGCAAACTTCACGGTGAACGAAGTGCTCTGGCCGGCAGTCAGCGTCAGGGGTAGCGTAAGTCCGCTGAGGCTAAAGCCGGTGCCACTGATGGAAGCGGCCGAGATGGTAAGGCTGGAGCCTCCGGAGTTTGTCAATGATCCGCTAAGCGACGCTGAGGTTCCGACCTGCACGCTTCCGAAGCTAAAGCTTGATGGATTTGCTCCCAATTGACCTTGCGCAACGCCTGTTCCGGAGAGCGGAATTGCCAGAGTTCCACTACCCGCGTTCGAATTAATGGTGAGAGTGCCGCTCGCGGCCCCGGGTGCTGTGGGAGCAAAAATAGCATTAAAGGCAGCGCTGCCTCCCGGATTCAGTGTGACAGGAAGGCTCGGGCCGTTGAAAGTGAACCCGCTGCCCGTGACGCTGGCACTCGACAGAGTTACCGCTTCTCCGCCTGTGTTCGTGACCGAAACCGCTATGGTGCTATTGGTGCCCACGGTGACGTTCCCGAAACTCACACTGGCGGGATTAGCGCTCAACGATCCGGGCCCAACGCCGGTGCCTGATAAAGGAATATCGAATGGGGAGTTCGATGCATCCGATGTGATGGTTAAAGTTCCACTTGATGAGCTTGCTGCCACGGGGCTGAAAGTTACATTGAACGAGACGCTCTGGTTCGGGCTGAGCGTTACCGGAAGCGTCAATCCGCTGCTTGAGAACCCGGCTCCGGTGATGCTTTCCTGCGATATGGTGACGGTTGATCCGCCCGTATTGGTCAAGGTTTCCGATAGTGTTGAACTCTGGCCCAATTGAACACTACCGAAGCTAAGGCCTGCGGGATTCGAAGAAAGCGTTCCGGCACTCTGATCGAGTTTGCCACCACCCAATGCCTGACAGCCAGTCAGGGCGACGAGGGCGAGAGCGATCAAGAGCAAACTGAGCCGATTGCGGCGCGACAAAGGGCGTTCCCTCCGGGATCACCGTCGCCCATCGGTCGGTACGTCCTACCGAATAGCACTAAGCGACGATGATCTGGAGTATAGGAACCGGAGGGGACTTTCCGAAGGTATCGAAGGGGAATCCGAGCCGTGGCAAGTGGCCCGGTACTCTAGTTAACGGCAATGGATACAAAGACTTGGGGTGAAATCAGAACTGTCAATAATCAGAAGTGCATGGGCCCAAAATCAGGCTTTGTGCAGGTCGCTGATCCGAATTCCGTTGCCAGAAACCTTTGAGGGAAGAGAATCCGATCCAGCGGACAGCCTTGCAATCGCTGGTGCGGCGCTGATTTTCCGTGGAGTTTTCACACTGCGGTGTCGCTCGTGCCCCGCCGAAGGGGAGTATTCCTTAGTCCGGTTCAGGAACTCCTCGGCACGGTTTTGAGCCTCCGCGATTTCCTCGTCTGACATGTTGTCGCCAATGCTCTTCTTGCCTTTCTCGATTTGTTCGAGCAGAGGCGAGGCCGCCTTTTCGGCAAGCAGATACCACATGTAGGCCGAAACAGAGTTTTGCCTTTGCCCATCGATCTCAATCACTTCACTGAAATGCTCGGCCAATCGGAGTTGAGCGGCGAGGCTGCCCGATTCCGCGGCTTCGATGATGGCAGCAAAGGCGGGGCCGCTTCCATTCGCTGAATCGCGCGATTGTGAATTGTTCATCGTGCGATAGAGCAACTCGGTGCGGCTGGAGACACCCAGTTTGTCGAAAATGCGGAAGAGATAATTCTTGACGGTATGAGGGCTGATGCCGAGAGTCTTGGCGATTTCGCGGTTTGTCATGCCGCCCGCCAGGTAATGAATGACTTCCCGCTCGCGAACCGAGAGCAGGTCAACTCCCTCATGATTGGTTGCGCGAATCAGGGGTGAGTTGGCGAGAGCGGCAAGAACATGTTCCAGTTCGGTGCTGTTCGCCCAGATTTGTCCGCCGTGGACGGAGCGAATGCACCGGCACAGGTTTTCTAATTTCTCGTTCTTCGAGAAAATCCCCTTGGCGCCAGCCCGGAAACATTCGAGGACATCGTCCGGGCGGGAGGAGTCCAGCAATACTACGCCTTTAATCTTGGGGCGAAGCGCGCGCATTTCGCGTAACAATTCGGGCCCGCGCCCCTGCCGATCGTCCAATGCAAAACTGACCAACGCGACGTCAATGGGAACGCGCTCAACAGCCGCCAACAGGTCATTGGAATTCGAGGCGGAGGCCACGACCTGCAGAGTCGGGTCGTTGCGCATCGCGTCAGCGAGCAATTGAGTGTGAATGCGGGTGGAATCCGCTACCACAATACTGATAAAGTCCGAGCACCTATCCGCATGGGATGGCATCGGGCCCTCCTGATGTTTAATAAAATTGGCGAGCCCACATCAGCGTTTCGGGGGAAAACGCTCAATCAAACGACCGACAGTACAGTAGGGGAAGGTGTACTACAGCAAAGACGGTATCATCAAACCCCGGAGTTAGCAAGAAGTTGGCTTGCAACTTATGCAAATTCATGCGTATCACTGTTTTTCCCAGAGTCCCCGTGTCGCCTGGACCCAAGCTTGCAACTTCCTGCAATGGTTCGCACGAGATCAATGATGCTCGTCCCGTTAGCAAGATGGTAATAAGTGTAATAAAATCATGGTATTACAGTTAGCCTCCGGAGTAAACTCTTCTGATTTCGATTCTCCGCGCCAACGGTCGCGCGATCGACACCACTCCCGTGCCAGAGAAAAGTGTCTCCTGGTTGCTTGGGTATGGTGCCAGGAAGTCTGCCTACGGTACCGTTAGGACCACACGGTCAGGGCCTTTCTACCACTTGCACTCTCGTGCAAGGGCCTTTAATGTTCAGACACGCTACAACCAGCACGATCAAGTTAATTACTTCCCCCCCAAAGAAACTCTTCCCCCGAGTTGAGGAATTACTGTTGGCAAGCAGGCGGTCCCATTGCGATGGGACCCAGAGGGCGAAGCTTTGAGCACTTTGAATCAAGTTCTTAATTCCGGCGACGGGTTGAACGTCTCATGCGGTGAGGAAATGCGCTGGTATGCCCTCCATACGCGTTCTCGCCACGAGAGAGTTGTAGAACATCGTCTTCGTGAGTTTGGAATGGAGACCTACCTTCCGATCACACAGGAAGTTCACCGGTGGAGTGATCGCAAGAAAAAGGTGGAAGTTCCGCTGTTCAGCTGCTACGTATTTTTGAGGTGCGCGCTTACTCCGCAAGATCGCACGCAGGTTTACCGGATCGATAGCGCCCTGGGATTTGTGGGCGGCTCCGCAGGGGTAGCGATTCCTGACGATCAGATTGAAAATGTTCGCATGCTTCTCTCGCGCGCTGCGCCCTGGCGATCCCATCCTTTTCTCAAAGTGGGTCAGCGAGTCCGGGTCCGCGGAGGCGCGTTCGACGGTGTGGAAGGTATTTTCCTATCGGAAAACGGCGACCACAGCCTGGTGATTTCCATTGATGCAATCCAAAGATCCATGGCCGTGCGCATTGACGGGTACGACGTAGTACCGGTTTAGTTCTCTCCGGTTATCTCTTCTTTTGTTTCCTTCTTTTGCGGGGCATCTTTTCTACTGCACTCCGTGCAAGGGCCGACATGAACCAAATAGAAATTGAACAGATTGGCGAAGAGCTGTACTTCGTGGCCGCCAGTCCGGCCTCGCGCCGGTTGCGGACGCAAGCCGAGCTTCTTGCACAGACCGACGTACCGCTACTGATCACCGGAGAACCGGGCAGTGGCAAGGCTACGGTTGCACACTTGATTCACTCGCTTTCGATCCGTTCCAGCTTCCCCTTCGTTAGAGTCAGCTGCGCCGCTCTGACGGCAGACCTTCTGGAAAGCGATCTGTTCGGCTACGAGCACTCGGCCATAACTCTCCGGAGCGATTCCAGAGAAGGTAAGTTCGAACAATGCGCCAGGGGAACGATACTGTTGCAGGCGATTGAGGCGATGCCGGGTTCGGTACAGTTACGGCTCTTGAAGCTGCTCCAGACGCGAGAGTTCGTGCGCTTTCGAGGACACTCCGTTGTGGGTGCCGATGTGCGTATCATGGCAACCACGTGCAGTGATCCCGAGGTTGCGGTAAGCGAGGGAAGACTGAACGAAGATCTTTATAACCGCCTCAGTGCTTTTGAACTCGATGTGCCACCACTCAGGGGACGGCGCGAAGAGATGCCACTCTTACTAGGCCATTTCATGAATCGCCTGACTCGCCATTATGGTGTGCCCGCGCCATCTTTTTCGGACGCCTTGTTGGAAGCTGCACAGCGACACTCCTGGCCCGGTAATCTCCGTCAACTCGAAATTTTTGTGAAGCGCTTTCTGGCGTTTGGGGATGAGTCGGCAGCACTGGAGGAATTAAACTTCAATCCTCGTTTCGACGCGGTGGATGAGCGGCGGAACGGAGGCACGAATGGAAACGGCAGCAACGGTGACGCTGGAATAGCTGAGAAATCGTCATTGAGATCGCTGGTCCGCCACGCGAAAGGTGAGGCCGAGCGCAATGCGATTTCGCATGCATTGGAAGAGACCCACTGGAACCGCAAGGCGGCCGCGCGGGCACTGAGCATGAGCTACCGGGCACTCCTGTATAAAATTCAGGAGTATCAGCTCATTCCGCAAGAAAGCCTTCCAATCCGCGGCCAGCGAAATAGCCTCGGGAACGGAAGCCGATGAACGCTCGAGGAGCAATAGCTATGACGAAAGGCATGAGATTCAGCCTTCGTATGCTGGTGTTTGGCGTGATGCTTTCTGTCGTCGCTTTGGCACAGTCGAGTGCCTCCGGACAACAGTCGCCGAGGGCAGATAAAGCAGATAGCGGTACCCAGAATCAGTCGGGCGGAGCGAAGGCCGGACACTCGGACGACGCGTATGTGATCGGTGCGAACGATGTCCTGGCGATCAATGTGTGGAAAGAACCGGACATTTCGCGCTCGGTTCCGGTTCGGTCGGATGGGAAGATTTCTTTGGCCCTGGTCGGAGAGATTCAGGCGAGCGGACAGACTCCTCTTCAACTGGAACAGGAAATCGCGAAGCGGTTGGCAAGCTATATTTCTGAGCCGGAAGTTACAGTCATTGTGACCGACAGCAAGAGTCAGAAAATCAATATTCTGGGCATGATCGCTAGGCCCGGCACTTATTTGCTGACGAGTTCGACGACTGTGCTGGATGCGATCGCAATGGCGGGAGGCTTCAAGGATTTCGCCAAGCAGAAGTCGATCTACATCTTGCGAAAAGCCCCGGACGGAGGCGAGAAACGGATTCCGTTCAACTATAAAGATGTGATTAAAGGCAAGAACTCGGAACAAAATATCCGGTTGCTGGCCGGTGACACCGTGGTGGTTCCGTAGTTGCGGCAATGAATATTCGACGTTATTTCGTCGTTGGATGTGTAGTGGCCGGACTGGAAGTTCTCGCTGGGGCGCAGAATCCACCGCAAGATCAGATGTCACAGACGCCATCGACTCAAAGTTCCGGCAGTAGCGGTTCGGGAACCGCAACCACGGCTCCAGCGGCCGAAATTTCACCGTTGGCAGGGTTGCTGGCCGGGATGGGAGGAGATGTCGAAGACACGAGCGGACAGTTGCCGCAGATTCCTGCCTTGCTTGGCGGCCGGGGAATGTCAATGGCCTTTGTCTCGGAGATGGAACGATCGAATTACCTGCGCGGTGGCGTGAACGTGGGTGCGACTTATGACTCCAACCCACTGCTGCTGTCAAACGGGGAAAGCAATACAAGCGAGACAATCTTTCCTAATATCAAGATTGAGGAATCGACGTCGCGAATGCGCTGGAGTCTCGGGTACGCAGGCGGTTTGACCGTAAATCAAAAATTGACCACCCAGAACCAGGGCTCGCACAGCCTGAATTTCGATTCGCAGTACCGGTTGAGTCCGCATGTGAATTTACGAGTGGCAGAAAACTTTTCCATGACTACGGGGTTTTTTGACGCAGGCAATGGCGGAGAAGTGGTGGCAGGATCGGGCGGTCCGAACGCGAGCCTGCTGGCGCCACTGTCGACGCAGATTTCGAGTTTGACGACCGTGGAGACGAACTATCATTTCGCGTTGAACGACCTGATCGGAGCGAGCGGCTCGTATTATGATTTGGACTTCACGAACGCTCCCGCGGGCACGCTGCTGTCAAACTCGCAAACTTCATCGGCGTCGACGTTCTGGCTGCATCGGATCTTCCACGCGGATTGGGGAGGCCTAAGCTACCGTTTCGACCGGATTACTTTCGATCCCAACAGCGAAACTCGAGTTCACAGCTTTTTTGTTGTGGATACGCTAAGCCTTTCCAATCGATTCACGCTGAGTGGTTTCGTCGGACCACAGTATTCAGAGAACCAGGGAATAACTCCCCCTGCGTTGCAGGTGACCGAGACAAATCAGTGGTCGGTTGGCGGCGGAGTGGAGGGGAGTTGGAGGGCTGAACATAACAGCGCGTCCGTGGGCTATTCCCGATCGATCAGTGACGGTGGTGGCGTTTTGGGCACGGTGCTATTGCAGTCTGTCCATGGGGCCTTGCGCTGCCAATTAACTCCGACATGGGCTGTGGCTTTTCTGGCCAGTCACGGAACGAATCAGGCGTTAACCGTACCTTTTGTGACCGCGGCGAGTTCAGTCAACTTGACCTCGGCGGGCGTTTCGGTGGAGCGCACCGTAGGAAAGAGCCTCGGGCTGCGCATGGGCTACACGCACGATTTTCAACAGCAGTTTGGAGTACCGGGGCAAAGCCAAAACAGTCCCCTCCAGACGCTGGATGCAAGCCGGAATCGATTTTTTGTGACGCTCTCGTATCAGTGGGCGAAACCCTTAGGGATGTAAGCATGGAAGAAGAATTACAAGAATCAAGGCAGCCGCTCGACTTCGGCGAGATCAAGGGAATGATTCGCCGCCGGCGGTGGCAATTTCTGGTGCCGTTTTTCTGCGGCTGGTTGCTGGTGTGGGGAGCGAGTTGGGTAATCCCTTCAACCTACAGATCAGGTACGCTCATTCTGGTGGAGCAGCCGTCGGTGCCAGAGAAGTATGTTGTCTCGAATATCGACAGCGACATTCAGCATCAATTGGACAGCATTACGCAGCAAATCCTGAGCCGCACCCGCCTTCTCCGCATCATTGACAATTTGGGACTTTACGCTCAGGACCGCAAGCACAAGAGTCCGGATGACTTAGTGGAGGCAATGCGGAAAGACATCGAAATTGAACTGTCGCACGGCGACGACAGGAAGCTCTCCGCCTTCAATATTTACTACACGAATCGCGATCCGAAGATGGCGCAGGCTGCAACGAGTGAACTTGCGAATCTTTTCATCACTGAGAACCTCGAGCAGCGACAGGAGCGTTCCGAGAACACGACCAAGTTTCTGCAGGACCAACTCGATCAAGCGCGCGCAAAACTCGAGGCGCAAGAAGCAAAATTGCGTGTGTTTAAGGACCAGCATCTGGGTGAGTTGCCGACTCAGACGCAAAGCAATCTGCAGATCCTGACCGGCCTTCAAAACCAGTTGCAAACAAACCAAGACTCACTGAACCGGGCCAAGCAGCAAAACACGTATTTAGAGTCGCTGATCAATCAATATCGCGCGGTGAATAGCAGCTCGAAAAACGGTGAGACAGGCCCTGCAGGATTAGCCGAAATCGACAAAGATCTGGATCAACTGAAGTCGCAATTGGCGGATTTGACGGCGCATTACACGGATAAGCATCCGGATGTCCGCAAGACCAGGGAACAGATCGCTCGGTTGGAAAAGACGCGCGAACGGGTCTTGGCCGACATGAATAATCCGGCGAATAGTCCCACTTCGACCCCGGTTGCCCCAGCGTCGCTTGATCCGAAAAGCGCGCCGATGCTGGAGTTAGAGAGTCAACTGAAGGCCAACCGCCTCGAAATCGCGAACCGGGAAGCGGAAATCAAGGATGAACAAAGCAAGGTCAACCAATATCAGGCAAGGTTGAGTATGGCCCCGGTGATGGAACAGCAATATGCCGACATCACGCGCGATTATGATCAGTCCAAGACCGATTACGAGTCGCTCTTGGCCAAGAAGAACCAATCGGAGATGTCAACCGACTTGGAAAAGACACAACAGGCTGAGCATTTTCGCATGTTGGACCCTCCGGACCTTCCGGGAAAACCCTATAAACCGAACCGGCTGATGCTGTGCGGCGCGGGATTGGCGGTGGGCCTGGTTCTGGGGGGAGGCTTCGCTTTCGGTTCCGAAAAGCTGAGCGGCAAGATCTACACGGAGCGTGAGATCAAGAAATTAGTTCCCTTTGATGTCATTGGGGAGATTCCGGCGATCGAGAGCCCGGAGGAACAGTTGTCCAACCGACGCGGTGCGTGGTTAGCGGGTGCGGCGGCGGTGGCGATTCTCGGTGTCATCCTGCTGGGATCGGCAGTCACGTACTTGTACGGCTAGAAGACATGTATAAGAGCTTTTACAATCTGCAGCGCAACCCATTCGAGATCACTCCCGACCCGTCGTTCTTGTTTCCCACGACTCGGCACAACGAGGCTCTAGCTTCGTTGTACTACGGAGTGACCGCTCACAAGGGCTTCGTTGTGCTGACGGGCGAAGTGGGTACGGGGAAGACGCTCATTGTCCGTTCGCTGTTGGCCTTGCTGCAGCGCCGGGATGTCGCGTTCGCTCTCATCTTCAATCCAACGCTTTCGCCCCTGGAATTCGTTCGTTACATCGCACTTGATTTCGGGTTGCCGGTTACGGGCAAGGCTAAAGACGAGTTGATCCACGTGCTCAATGGCTTTCTGTTGCAGAGGCACCAAAAGGGATTGACAACCTTACTGGTAGTGGATGAGGCGCATCACCTTTCGCCGGAAATACTGGAAGAGATCCGGCTTTTGAGCAACCTGGAAACCTCGCAGCGAAAGTTGTTGCAAATTGTGCTCGCGGGCCAGCCGGAACTCGATCAGAAGCTCGATTCCCACGAACTCCGGCAGCTAAAACAGCGAATCGCGCTGCGCTGTCATCTCGACCCGCTCAGCCAGCAGGAGACCAAGGAATATATGGGCCGGCGTCTCAAGATTGCTGGGGCCATCGGCGCTGGTGAGATTTTCTCGGGGCCTGCGATCGCGGCCGTGTTTCACCATTCGCGTGGAATTCCGCGGTTGATCAACACCATTTGCGAGAACGCACTGCTCTCTGGATATGCCAAACATGCGCCGACAGTTACGTCCGAAATCATTGAAGCAGTTGCCCATGACTTGCGGCTTGGTGTGGTGGCAGTGGATCAGCGAAGCGATAACGGCACCGTCGAGCTCTCGCAAGAGGAAGAAGAGCGAACGGAGCTCCTGCGGGCGGTGAAAACTTTATTAGAAGCACGAGAGCGCATGCATGCGGACACAAAGGGAAGGCTGCAGTAGGACTAGGTCTCATTCATGAGTTATATATTTGAAGCTTTACTGCGGGCGGAGGCAGAGAGGTCGGGAGGAATCCCGCCGAAGAACGCTGACTCGGTCGCAGATCTTCTGCAAAACGTAGAAGAAGAAATCGATCGCAAGCAGTCACACGCCGAATCGCCATCATCGGCGAGGGCCACGTCTCAGGCTGTCGATTCGTTCGCTACCACAAAAGTGCTCTTGCCGGCGTTAGTGGCTGATGCCCGGCTGGTGTGCATGACAGATCAGGGAAGTTTGGCCGCTGAGAAGTTTCGCGTCTTGGGATTAAAGCTGCGACATTTGCGGGAGCGCCGCAAGCTCAAGCGGATTGTGATCACGAGCAGCATTCCCGAGGAAGGGAAGAGTTTGATCACGGCCAACCTCGCGCTCAATCAATCGCGAAGTAAGGTGCTCAACACGGTGCTTGTCGACGGAGACCTGAGGCGCCCAGAACTAGGAAGTCGGTTCGGCTTTAATCGGAACCTGCCCGGACTTAGCGAGGTGCTTCGCGGGGAGCGCCAGTTGATTGAAGTCGTGTACAAGCTCGAAGGCACCAACCTCTGGTTTATTCCTGCGGGTGTAACTCCGGAGAATCCGATCGAGATCATGCAGTCGGGTCGGCTACAGCAGTTGCTGGAACAACTGGAGACGTTTTTTGATTGGATTATTATCGACACGCCCCCGGTCTTGCCGTTGGCGGATACACCTCTGTGGATGAAGCTGGCGGACGGAGTACTGCTGGTAACTCGTGAAGGCGTGTGCGAGCGGAAGCATTTGGAACGAACGGTCGAGGCCATCGATCGTTCAACGATGCTGGGAGTGGTTGTGAACAGTTCTAACAGTAACGAGCAGAACTATTACTACTCACGCTACGGTTCGGGAGCCAACGACAGCCTGTCGTCTCCCGAGGTCGACAACTAAAGCTTGGCTTTTTCTTCCCTCTAACTCAATCGGTCCGATTCGCAAAACTTTTATTAAAGCTAGAGTGGTCTTTATGGCCACACATAGCGCGAGGAGATGTATCTGTGTCGTCCACACTTAGGAAAACACGATCCGCGAATAGCGGTCCCCAACACCAGCGCGTGCCAGAAACGAAGGAAATCCTGACTGAAGAGGTCTTCCGCAGGATGATCTCGCTGGAACGGAAACGCAGCGAGAGAACACAACGTCCCTTTGTCCTGTTGCTGATGGACACAGGGCACAAGCAGCCAGCGGCCAAGAACGGGCGGATTCTGCTCGATATCCTCTCCGCCCTACAGGCTGCCACGCGTGAGACCGATGTCATGGGTTGGCATGAGACGAATTCTGCCGTGGGAGTGATGTTCACGGAAATCTCACTGGAAAGCAACCTCATTTTGAGCACGATCCTGGCCCGCATCAGCGACGTCTTGCGCGGCCGGCTCAGCAGCGAGCAATTCAGCCAGATCAAGTTCTCGTTTCACTTATTCCCGGAGGAATGGGATTCGGACAATCCAGACCGTCAGAGCAATCCGACCCTTTATCCAGATCTGCACGAGCGCGACACGGCTAACCGCACGGGCCGAGCGATGAAGCGAGCCATGGACATTTCGGGAAGTTTGCTGCTGCTAGCGATCTTGTCACCGGTGTTCTTTATTATCGCGGCGGCAATCAAGCTCACTTCGCGGGGGCCGATCTTATTCCGTCAGCAGCGCATCGGCGAGCACGGTACGGTATTCACTTTTCTGAAGTTCCGATCGATGTATGTAAACAACGATGCAAGTCAACACAAAGAATACGTCCGTCAGTTGATTGCGGGAAAGGCGTCGAAACAGCCGACCAACGGGGCCGGCGAAGGCATTTTCAAGCTCACCAATGATCCTCGGATTACTCCCGTGGGGAATTTTCTCCGGCGGACCAGTTTGGATGAATTGCCGCAATTCCTTAATGTGCTGCGAGGCGATATGTCATTGGTCGGTCCGCGTCCGCCCGTGCCCTACGAAGTGGAGGCCTACGAGACTTGGCATCGCCGACGTTTGATTGAGGCGAAACCCGGGATTACAGGGCTCTGGCAAGTACAAGGACGTAGCCGAGTTGGATTCGACGACATGGTCCGACTCGATCTTCGGTACGCGCGCGATTGCTCCCCTTGGGTCGATCTGAAGATTCTGGTTCAGACTCCGAAAGCTGTCATTGCAGGCAACGGAGCGTGCTAGTCCCGAACTCACTTACAACTCCATTCCCCGAGAAGTGAACATCGCTGGTTCTTCAGTCTTCTTTCTTCCGTATTTCTCTTCCTCTCAACGTAGGTAGCAATTCAAGGATGGAATCATATGATTAGGTTTGGTGTCATCGGTTACGGCTATTGGGGGCCGAATATCGTGCGCAACCTGAGCGCGCTGGAGGGTTGCCAGGTCGTCGGGATCTGCGATCAGACTCCCGCGGCACGTAAACGGATACAGGCCGCGAATCCCGGTATTCCAGTCCACAGCGATGCGAATGAATTGATCCAGTCGACGGAAGTGGATGCCATCGCCGTCATTACTCCTGTGTGGACCCACTATGAACTGACAAAGGCAGCCCTGGAGAATGGCAAACACGTGTTCGTGGAGAAACCCTTCACCAGCAATGTTGCGCAGGCCGAAGAACTGATCAATTTGGCCGAACGCAAGAACCTTCAGATCATGGTGGATCACACGTTCCTGTTTACCGGGGCGGTTCGCAAGATACAGAAGCTGCTGAAGGATGGGACGCTCGGCAAGCTTTACTATTACGATTCGACCCGCGTGAATCTCGGCCTCTTTCAGCACGATTGCAACGTGATCTGGGACCTGGCGCCCCATGATCTTTCGATCATGAACCACCTTCTGCACAAAGATGCGGAGGCCATTTCAGCCACCGGCCAGGCACACCTCAATGCGTACGAGGATATTGCGTTTATCACCGCTTACTATCCAGACAAGTTGATTGCTCACGTTAACGTGAACTGGATCTCGCCCGTCAAAGTTCGAACCACGCTGATTGGCGGCGAGAAGAAAATGCTGGTGTGGAATGACCTCGAAGCTGACGAAAAGCTCAAGATCTACGACAAGGGTGTGGATGTGAAAAACCAGGAAGGTGTCTACAACCTCTTAGTCAGTTACCGTTCCGGCGACATGTGGGCTCCGCAGGTTGAACAGGTAGAAGCTCTGAGGCTTGAACTCGGATATTTTGTGGAGTGCATTAAGAAGAGCGAATCGCCGTTTAACAATGGTTGCGCTGGCCTACAAGTGGTGCGAATGCTCGAAGCCGCCTCCAAATCACTCAGCAAGCGTGGGGAGCTTGTTTATCTCTGATGTTCTCGGACTAGCATAAACGCTCCTGTGAAACCAACTGTACTGATTGCAACGACAACCAATTGGGTGCCCACGGCGCGATTAGCCGCGGCGTTGGTCGACGCTGGATTTCGCGTCGAAGCGCTCTGTCCGTCAGGGCACCCGATCGCCAAGACCGACACGTCGATAATTACGCGTGCGTATCACGGGCTGGCGCCCTTGCGTTCTTTGGTGCGGGCAATTCTTACCGCCAAGCCGAGCATCGTCATTCCGGGAGACGATCTCGCGGCCCAGCACCTGCACGACCTTCACGCCCAGCCGGAGTTGCATTCGAGCAATTCTCCCGAACTCAAGACATTGATTGAAACCTCTCTGGGATCGCCAGAGTCTTTCCCTGTGGTGCAGTCACGGCCTGCGTTCATGCGGCTGGCCCAAGAAGAGGGAATTCGAGTTCCTCGGACTGGAATCATCCGGAGCAAAGAAGAACTCAGGAAATGGGTCAAAGATGCCGGCTTGCCAGTCGTGTTGAAAGCCGACGGCACATCGGGTGGCGACGGTGTGCGAGTGGTCCGCACCATTGCGGATGCCGAAGCGGCCTTCGAGAAGTTGCGGTCGCCGGTGCTCCTGGCGAGGGCTGTGAAGCATGCGCTGGTAGATGGCGACTGGACACTAATGGAACCTTCAGTGAGACGTCAGAGGCCTAGCGTTAGTGCGCAAGCGTTCGTCGAAGGGCGCGAGGCGACCAGCACGGTGACGTGCTGGAAGGGCAGTGTTTTGGCCAGCTTGCACTTCGAGGTGCTTCGCAAGTCCAGCGGCACCGGACACGCGACCGTTGTTCGGCAAATCGACAACGCCGAAATTTCGAAGGCGGTCGAAATGGCTGTCCGCCGACTAGGCTTGTCTGGAATGTGTGGATTCGATTTCATGATTGAATCCGCGACTGGGTGTGCGTATCTCATCGAAATCAATCCCAGAGCCACGCAGGTAGGTCACCTCACACTGGGAG
>Ga0116121_1000062_pt1 | contig 55497 bp, 51 predicted proteins | sample June2015DPH_13_1_FD_89725 | JGI IMG/M metagenome (GOLD analysis project Ga0116121, IMG submission 89725) | Peatland microbial communities from SPRUCE experiment site at the Marcell Experimental Forest, Minnesota, USA - June2015DPH_13_10 | ecosystem: Environmental > Terrestrial > Soil > Wetlands...
AGTGTCACCACCACCAGCACGTAGTAAAACCCAAACGGCAGATGGATACGCAAGCGAGAGCTTGCGCGTCGATCTTTCTGCGTCCCCGCCGCCGAAGACTGGGAACTGAGTACCGAGAACTGAGAACGGATCTTCCGTACTTCGCGAATTCCCAGCCACGCCACCAGAATGCACAACGCACCTGGAACTGCGGCGAACTTGAAGACACCCCTCATGCCGAAGTGCCCGATCAGCGCCAGCGCCAGCAGCGGCCCGGCGATCGCGCCAGCGGAGTCCATGGCTTGAATCAGCCCGTACGCCGACCCCAGATTTGCCTTGTCGACCGACTCGGCCACCATCACATCGCGCGCAGTACCGCGCACGCCTTTCGCAAAGCGGTCGGCGAAGCGAATTCCGAGAATCTGCCACCACGAAGAAACGAATGCCAGCATCGGCTTGACGGCGTTCGCGACGACATACCCTCCGACCACCAGCGGCTTGCGGCGCGAGACGTGGTCGGCCAAGTACCCGGAAAAAAGCTTGGCGAACGATGCTACGCTCTCGGCAATGCCTTCGATAATGCCGAGCTGCGCCGGTCCCGCTCCGATCGACGAAAGGAAGGCGGGCAATACCCAATACGCCATTTCGCTGGCCGTGTCGTTGAGGAACGACGTGAAGCCGAAAACATAGACGTTGCGGGGAGTCGGCTGGTCCGGGGCAGGCATATCCTGCTTCGAAAATAGCATGATCAATCAGACCAGACCCCGGCCAACTTCTTTTCCGCGGATTACGCGGATTCCCGCAGACCAAAATCCTAAGAATATGGTCTGATCCGTGAGAATCCGCGTGATCGGGGGCGCTTTGAAGTTCAATGGAACCGGGCCCTCCCAGTTCCGCTAAAATAGAAGCAATGGCCGACCGGACTTTTACTCTCGAAGAAGCGCAGATGCTTTTGCCGATTCTCGAATCGCTTCTCAAACAAGCGACCCAAGGCAAGCAGCTGATCGAAAGCGTAGACGGCGAACTGCAGGAGACCGCGCACCGCGTCTTCCTGAACGGCGGCACCAGGCTCGACGTAGTCTATCTGGCGCGCCGCAAGGCCGATCGCGAAAAGGCCATCCGGCACGTCAAGGACGCTCTCGGCGAAATCGACGCCACTGGTGTCCAAGTGAAGGACCTCGACATCGGCCTGCTCGATTTCCCCTGCAAGGTCGAAGGCGAGATCATCCTGCTCTGCTGGAAGATGGGCGAGCCCGAGATCACCCACTGGCACGGCACCAGCGAAGGCTTCGCCGGACGCAAGCCGATCGACGACCGCATCGCAAGGGCGGGCAAAAAGAAAAGGTAGTTTCAACGTGCGACCAGTCTCAGGTCCATGTACGAATGGGTCGCTGGCTTGCGAAACGCGGATTGCGATCACCTAGCATGTGATGCTAAAATGTATCACAAATGACAAAGGCCTCCATTCGCGACCTTCGCTATGCGTTCAAGAAGATTGAGCGCCTTCTTCATCAAGGGGAGGAGATCCAGATTACCAGGAGACGAAAGGTGATCGCGCGGTTGATTCCTGAAGGCGCCCAGGCGAGTTCCAAGATGCCGGATTTCCTTGCGCGCATGCGTAATATCTATGGCGATAAGGTGCTGGAGGTGAACGGCGCCGACCTGATCGCCGAAGACCGGAGCCGCTATTGAAGGCATATGCGGACACCAGTTTTCTGGTATCGCTCTACAGCCCAGACGGGAACTCTGCCGCTGCGGTGGAGACGATGCGGTCGGCCAAGGGCGAACGCTACCTGACAGTCTGGGGCGAACTAGAGATGGTGAACGCCCTGGAATTGCGTGTCTTTCGCAAGGAGTTGTCGGCTCCGCAAGCAGCGGCCTCGATGAAGGGTTTCGCGGAGGATCTTGCCAGCGGTATCTTCCAGTTGCGGCCTCTTTCCGACCGGGTTTTCGAGCGCGCCCATCAATTGTCCCGGCAAACGACGGCGCGTTTGGGCACCCGTACCGCGGATCTGGTGCACGTAGCGGCTGCGCTGGAACTGGACGCGGATTATCTCTATAGCTTCGACCGGCAACAGCGCAAGCTGGCCCAAGCGGTTCGACTCAAGCTGAATTGACCGGCGCTGAACAGCGCCCGCCGAATCTCTGCAAGTTCCCAATGCTGCCTCGTTCCTACTCTTGACGCCCCTGGCGGAGTCTTGCACGTGCTGCCGCCATGACTCCAACCATGCACTACCGGAGACGGGCGCGGACAGGGCATTCTGGTAAAATCACGCTATCCGAGGCGAGCATCTATGTTGAGCAGGCGCACTTTTTCTGGAAGAAGACTGCCGGTCATCATCGCATTCACCGTATTGCTGGTAGCGGCATTTGGAGCGGGGTGCAAGGGATTTTTTACGAGCGATACGCTCAGTGCCATCTCGATCCAACCGCCGACCCCATCGGTCGAAGTTGGTCAGCAGACGAGCGTGCAAGCTTGGGGAACTTACTCCCCCAGCAACAACAGATCCATGATTACCAGTGGTGTTGCATGGACAAGCGACACTCCCGGCGCAGTGTGTTTCGTGGTTGGATCCAACTGCGACGCCTCGTTCACAGGTGGTGCAGCCTCGATTTCGGGAGTAGCCCCTGGCGGCACGGCTACGTTAACGGCCGCCGCACAGGGACTGAGTGCGACAGCGCAGGCCACGGCATATCTTGTCATCACCAATTTCCAGATTTGCCTGACAAACTCATCTGGTGGTGGTGAAACAGGCTGCTCGGCCTCCGCTGCTTGGAACCCAAACGTAACCAGTTCGCAGCAGACCCAGTACTTCGTTGCACAAGGTACGTATAACGGAACGGTAACGGACTTCACCACAGAGGCAACTTGGACGATCACATCAGCTCCGACAAGTGGAACCCTCAGTTGTGACAACAGTACCTCTCCCGCGCTCTGCGCAGTATCGGACGCGGCGACTGCGGGCACTTATCTCGTTACCGTGACGTACGGTACCAGCAATACCGCCACGATAACCGTAAACGTGACGGGATGACCTGCTGGATGCCCCATTCAAGCCTTCCTCTGGTTTGAGTGCGATCCTCCCGAAGAGGCACGTCCATTCGGTCACTGTCTGCACCACCGCGTCCCGCGCTATGATGTTGGGTTGCCATGTCTGACATCCACTGCATAGGGATCTGCACCGGCGGCGGCGACGCTCCCGGATTGAATGCTGTTATTCGCGCGGCCGTCAAAGCCGCCATCCTCAAATACAAATGGAAAGTCATCGGCATTCCCGATGGATTCGATGGCCTGATCTGGCCCGAGCGTGCCTACGAACTCACGCTCAAACACGTCAGCGGCATCCTGCCGCGCGGGGGCACGATTCTCGGCACCACCAATCGCGGCAATCCTTTTCAATATAAGACGATCGAAAATGGCGAGGAGGTCACGCGCGACATCTCCGACCAGGTGATCGCCAACGCCGCCAAGCTTGGCATCGACGCCATCATCTCAATCGGCGGCGACGGCTCGATGAAGATCGCGAACGAACTTTTCCTGAAAGGGATGAAGGTCGTTGGCGTCCCCAAAACCATCGACAACGATCTGTCGGCGACCGAAGTCACGTTCGGGTTCGACACTGCGCTGCATACCGCAACTGATGCCGTCGACAAGATTCACACCACTGCCGAATCCCATCATCGCGTAATGGTCGTCGAAGTCATGGGACGCGATGCGGGATGGATTGCGATCGAGGCGGGCATTGCGGGCGGCGCGCACATCATCCTGATCCCGGAAATCCCATTCACCATCCAGAAGCTGTGCGAACACCTTGATATGCGGGAGCGCTTCGGGAAGCGTTTTACGATCCTGGTGGTGGCGGAGGGGATCAAACTGCCTCCCGAGATGCGCCACATGGCGCGCAGCATGGCGGTGGGCAACATGGTGGGCGACGCCATTGCGCTGATGGCCCGCAAAGATGTGCGAGTCAGCATACTCGGCCACATCCAGCGGGGAGGATCGCCTTCTCCCTATGACCGAATTCTTGGCACACGGTTCGGCGTGGCCGCCGTGGAGCTGATCGCCGCCGGCGGTTTCGGAAAAATGGTCTGCCTGCAACAGGAAAGCATTCGCGCCGTTAGCATCGCCGACGCCGTAGGCAAACTCAAAACGGTGGATCCGCACGGCGAACTCGTCCAAGCAGCAAGAGCAATCGGAATCGGCTTTGGGGATTGAGAGCTACTGTTTGCCGTTCACTCCGCGTTTGTCTTGGTCTTTGGTTTGGATCGCTGTGGTTGATTTTTTGTCGGCCATTGGTTTGGGTTGGTTACTTGATTTTGGGTGGCGCAGCGCTTCAGCGCTGCGATAGATGTCGCGTCTTTTTGGCGGCTTTAGCCGTGGTGGCTACACCAGAGACTCAATGTCCCCTACCGGTCAATCCCTCCACCCTCGCAACGCGATATAGTAAAAAGTTGCGTGCTCATCCAGTGAAGTTTCTTCCCCAACCTGTCCTCCGGGCCATTGCGGTTGCCGTCTGCGCCTTCGCCTCGATTTCCTTGGTTGGCTGCAAGCATAGCGGGGGCCGCGTCCTCGAAGTTGAATACGTTTCCGGAGTGCAAGTCATCCTCCGCGATCGCGTGGCCGCGGTCTTCGAAAAAACCGGCACGGTGAAAAATGGAGACCGGGTCGAAGTCCTCGATCACGACCGTCACTTCGCAAAGGTGCGAATGGCGACCGGAGAGACGGGATGGATGGAACAGCGCTACCTCGTCAGCCAGCAGGTATTCGATCAACTTCAGAAACTGACGGCCGACAACGCGAACGACTCGGTGCAGGCGCAGGGAATCACGCGCAATGACACGAATCTTCACGTGGAGCCGGGCCGCGAGACCGAACATCTGTATCAGATTCTGTCCGGTGAAAAGCTGGCGCTGCTGAAGCGAGGCACAGCCGAAAAGGCAGGATCGGTCGCGCCGCCCTCGCGCACTGCGACCGCCGCCGACAAAGCCGCCGAGAAGAAAACGCCCGAGCCCATCGTCGAGGACTGGTGGTTGGTGCGCGACAGCCATGGTCGAGTCGGCTGGGTGCTGGCGCGCATGGTGGACATCGACGTTCCGATCGACGTGGCGCAATATGCCGAGGGGCAGCGTATCGTCGCATTCTTCGTGCTCAATCGGGTGCAGGATGGAGACACGAAAGTTCCGCAGTATTTAATGGTGCTGACCGAGCCGAAAGACGGACTGCCCTTCGACTTCAATCAGTTTCGCGTCTTCACCTGGAATGTGAAGCGGCACCGCTATGAGACCGCCTATCGCGAGCGGATCGAAGGCATTCTGCCGGCGATCGTCAAGCAGGAAGATTTCGGAAAAGAAGGCGTGCTGCCCGCATTCGTGATTCGCGTACTCGACGGCGATGGCAAGGTGAGCGAGCGGAAATACAAACTAAATACTCCCATGGTGCGGCGCGTGCTGGCCCCCGGAGAAGAACCGGTGCATGCAACGCACGCGGCCGCGAAGGGAACGGGCCGCAGGCACAAGAGGTAGAGGACGATCCGAAAAACAAGTCGTCAGACATTCATCGTCAAAAACTGATTTTCGAGGATGGCACGACTTGAACTTCGTGCGCGCCGGCGTCGAAGCCATGAAGCACGGAGTTGTGGTGCGCGATGATCTGCTCGAAGGTGAGTGAGCCGCTGTCAGAAGTCATGTGCCCATCGGCGACGAGGACCACGTCGTAACCCTGGCTGACGGCGCGGCGGGTGGTGGTGTCAACGCAGTATTGCGTCATGCATCCGCAGACGATGAGGCGGCGGGTCGCGCGCGCGGAGAGTTCAGCATCGAGAGTGGTCTCGAAAAACGAATCGGAGGCGCGCTTGCGTATGATGGGCTCGCCAGGATTGGGTGCGATTTCTGGGCGCAGGCGCCATCCGGGGGTCGTGGGATCGAGGCGGTGACCTTTCGCGCCGTCGTGCTGAATGTAGATGACCGGCACGGATGTGGCTCGCGCTTGTGCGATTAACTTGGCAATGCGAGAGACGGTCTCGTCGAGGGCCTTGAGCGTTTTTTCTTTGCGCTTCAGTTGCGGGTCGTCGAGGATTCCGCGCTGGACGTCGATGACGACGAGGGCGGTGGTGGAGGCTGCTGGCACTCTGTTCGGTCCTTCCCGTCTTGACTTTGAACTTTCTTTCTTGACGGTCACGGTTCAACTATAAAACTCTGCCATCGCATTGACTACGCGGCGAATCTCTGGCGCGGTCAGCTCGGGGAACATGGGCAGGGCGAGGACTTCCTGCGCGGCTTGTTCGGCTACCGGTAGATCTCCCGCTTTCAATCCTAAATAGGAAAAAACAGGCTGTTGATGCAATGGCAGTGGGTAGTAGATCTCCGAGCCAATTTTCTGATCGGCGAGAAACCGGCGCAACTCATCGCGGCGTTGGGCACGCACGACGTATTGGTGGAAGATGTGCGTGGCGTGGGGATTGCGCGCTAATGGGGCAATCGGCGCAACGACGGTCCGGACGGAATTTTTAGAGGTCGAATTTGACGTCAGACCGGATTCAGCGAGGAGGCGATCGTAGGCTGCGGCATGCTGCTGGCGGCTCTTGTTCCAACTCCCGATGTGGGGAAGCTTCACGCGCAGCACCGCGCCCTGGATCGCATCCATGCGTCCATTCCATCCGAACTCGTCGTGATAGTAGCGTCGCGGACTGCCATGACTGCGCAGTCGCCGCATGTGCTCGGCCATTTCTGGACGGGTCGTCGTGACGATGCCAGCCTCTCCGTAAGCGCTGAGATTCTTCGTCGGATAGAAACTGAACGCGGCCGTCACGCCCAGCGATCCTGCTCCGCGGCCGCGCCATGTTGCTCCGATGGCCTGCGCGGCGTCCTCGACAATGGCGACCTTGAACTCCTCGGCAATCTTTGCGAACGCATCCATGTCAGCGCACTGGCCATAGAGATGTACCGGCAAAATGGCGCGCAGTTTTTCTGGACGCTTGGCGATAAGCCGCTCACGGACTGCCTTGGCGTCGAGATTCAACGTTCCAGGATCGACGTCTATCAGGATCGGAATTGCTCCCGCCCGCACGATGGCGCTCGCAGACGCGAAAAAACTGAACGTCGTAGTAATGACGGAATCGCCGGGCTGAACACCGGCGGCGAGCAAGGCAAGCCAGAGAGCTTCGGTTCCGGAAGCGCAACCGACAGCCGCTGCTGCTCCAGTGAGGGCAGCGATCTCGCGCTCCAGCGCCTCGACTTCAGGCCCCAGAATAAATCCCTGCGAATCGCACACGCGCGTGATCGCGGTCAGCACTTCTTCGCGAATGCTCTCGTACTGCCGCCGCAAATCCAGCAGGGGAACGGCGGTTGTGGCGGCCTGCAATGTAGATGATGATGTCATTTTCACTCGTCAAATTTTAACAGGGCTTTGGGGCCCGGTGCTTTCCTCGTGCATCGCGATCCTACGGCTTGCTAGCGATCGCGCTGCGCAATGCGAGGCGGTTTGGGACGATTGCGTTCGTGGTCTGTACCAGCGAGATGTTTCTGCCACTGCGCAAGATCGGATCGCAGCCGGTCGAAGTCGAGATCAGGGAGCGACTCATCAGCGCCCGCAAGATTCCGAATCCCGCGGTCCAGAACCGAGCGGGCTCCGGCAATGTTTCGGCGCGATTCGTGATGAAAGGCGACTGCCAATTGAACCAGTCCCTGCAGATGCCGGCGCTGCGGCGTGCCGCGTGGCGCTTCGCGCCACGCCTCCTCTAATTCCTCGTGTGCGTCGAAGAAGTGAGCGAGATTAAACAGTTTCAGACCGGCAGCGATGTGGGAGTTCCCGCCGGGATGAGAACGTGGGTTTTTGCTGCCCATGGTTTAAGGAATATACAGCTTTTCATAGAGCAACCGCCCCAGACACTCCAAGAATGTGTAGAAGTACCATACTTGATAGCCCCTAAGTTACTGATAAATCAACGATTTATTTGATCCCGTTTTGGAATGCAGATTGCACTTTGGCTCATGCCATCATTTTAGGTTTTCCTGGGGCTGTGTCTGAATTTGAGCCTGCCCCGGGTCAGAAACGCAGAACGATTGAGCAAAAGCGGATACAAGCAGTTTGGATTTAACAAGTTTCCAGGTTTCCAGAAATATTCAAGGAGAGAGAAATGGAATCTGCCTTCGGTAGTATTTGGACTCGCTTCCTGCTGGCAATCACGGTTCTCGCCCTTTGCGTTGGAGCATTCGCGCAAGGAACGAGCGAACTGACGGGCCAGGTCACTGACCCAACCGGCGCAGTTGTAGCTGGCGTGCCCGTCAAGTTGACCAACAGCGCCACGGGAGCGGTGCGGACCAGCGTCACCAGTCCTGCCGGAACTTATCACTTCCCGGCTTTGGAAGTTGTTGGAACCTACACCCTCGAAGTCACTCCTAAGGGATTTAAGTCGGTCAAGGTACAAAACATTGTGCCGACCGTCGGCGTGATCGTTTCGCGCGACGTAAGACTGGAACTCGGCCAAGCTACCGAGCAGGTGACGGTGGAAGCCGGAGCCCAGTTGGTGCAGACGGAAGACTCCGCGCTCGGCGGACAAGTCGATCGGCGAGTTTGGCAGGACATGCCGCTCGAAGATCGCAACTCGAATGATTTCCTGGGATTGCTGGCGGGCGCCGAGCCAGCGGCTCTGGCGGAAGTCGCTGACCGCGGTCCAGCCGTTAACGGCACGCGACCCGGCAGCGGCAACTTCATGGTCGATGGCTTTAACAACAACGATCAGGGTACGGGCGGCGGCGGAACGGTATATGGAACCGGCGGTTCGGTTACCACCATTTCTCCTGACGCCATTGAAGAATACCGCGTGATCGACGGCACACCGCCAGCCGAATATGGCAAGACGGGCGGGTTCGTGACCGATACGGTGCTCAAGAGCGGCACCAACAAATGGCACGGTTCGCTTTTTGAATACAACCGCATTCAGGCTTTGGCAGCTGAGAGCTTCTTCACAAACTACGCCGGCCAGAAGGATCACCTTATTCGCAACCAGTTTGGCGGATCCGTAGGCGGACCGATCGTCAAGGATAAAACCTTCTTCTATTTCACGATGGAAGCGCACCGTCTGCGTACGAGCAGCCCGCTGACTGCGAACACGATCACAAATGACTTCCTGAACTTCGTAAATACCGGAGCTTTCGCGACGTTTATGGAAAGCAATGCAGGCGGCATTTGCGAGATCTGGACTGGAGCGCCCTGTCCGGGTGCGTTCAGCACGAACGCCATTAACCAGGATACTTTGGCTCCAACTTCAAACGCGACACTGGGCCCGCAATTTTCTGCAATGAGCACCGCAGAAGGCCTTCCCTACTGCACGACCGGGGCCGCGAACTGCAAGAACTTTACTGGCGTTGGGCAAGGTCTGTGGACTTCGCCGAACGTCATCGGCGTGCCGCAGATCACCTACCCGGTGAATGTGTACGCGCAGATTACCGAACCGGCTGGGCAAACCACGAACCAGATGCGGTATGCGACGAAGTTCGACCATAAGCTGACCGCCAAAGACCAACTGAGCGGTTCGTATCTCTACGACAACGCGGACAGCACGTTCCCGTTTGGCGGCAACAACGTCATGGGGCCGACCGAGTTGTTCCATGGGCGTTCGCAGAATGCCGGAATCACGTGGTCGCACACTTTCAGCCCGACCATCCTGAACCAGGCACGTTTCTCGTATGTCCGGCACACGGGTAACTTCCCGGCCGCCTCGAGCGTGGCTGGAATGCCCTCCGTGATCTCCTACTTCGATTCCCCACAGATCGGATTCGGGATGGCGGACAACCTGCCACAGTTCTTTACCGAGAACGAGTTCATTTACAAGGACGACGTCTCGATCTCGCATGGTAAGCACAACTTCAAGACTGGCGCCGAGTATTCGCGTACGCGAAACGGCAGCAGCTTCGATGTCGAGGAGAACGGCTACATCTACACGATGGACGCCGAGGACCTCGTGACCGACGGCACCTTCACCAACAACTGGGAGAACTACTACTTTGGCGGCCAATATTTTGGCGGCCTGGCGATCGCCGGAGCTTCTCTGAACCCGACGACGAATCTGCGGCCGGAATACTATCGTGGATTCCGAGCCAACGAAGTTGCGGCTTATCTCCAGGATGACTGGCGCGTTTCTTCTCGTCTGACCGTGAACATGGGCGTACGGTGGGAGTATTTTGGCCCGCCGCACAACTACCAGGCCGGCCTCGATGCCAACTTCTATACGGGCACTCCGGTACCCGTGGCGAATCCCGGCAACAATCCTTTCTACCCGGCGACCGTGCCCGGTTTCTATGCCTCAATCGCCAGCGGTGCCGTGCAGCAGCGGAATCACGACCTGTGGAACAAAGATCTGAATAACTTTGGTCCCCGTCTGGGATTCTCTTATGACGCCCTGGGCAACCAGAAGATGGTCATCCGTGGCGGATTTGGCGTTAACTACGACCGTATGTACAACAATGTGTTTGAAAACATCCGCTTCAATCCACCGTACTTTGCTCTCGGGTTGAAGGCTTCGCCGCTTTTTGGTTTCCCGGGAATCAGCGAAGGTGAGACTTCGACCGTGTATCAGCGCACATGGACCGCAGCTGGAACCGCCAGCTTCGGTGGTGCGGGATTAACTCCTTCGATCCGCGCCATGGACCAGAACCTGGTGACGCCGTACTACGAACAAGCGCACTTGGGCGTGCAGTACCAGCTGGGCAAGGACTTCGTGCTGGAATCGAACTATGTTGGCACGTTTGGCCACAAGTTGGAAGGCATCCTTGGTGAGGCCACGTACGACGGTCGGACCATCGGTGGTGGCTATTCGGGCAACCTCGTCAACCCGAACTACGGCAGAATCAGCTTCCGCACCAACTGCTGCAGCTCGAACTATCATGGATTCCAGACCACGCTGCGCAAGCGTTTCTCGAGTGGCTTGCAGTTCAACGCCAACTACACTTACTCCAAGGCGATGGACGACATCAGCGACACGCTTAGCGGCAAGATCAGCGGCGCCTCGAATGCCTATCCATCCGACAGCATGAATCCCAGCTTCGACTACGGCCCGGCAGATTTTAACGTGAAGAGCCGCGTGGTGGGGAGTTTCGTGTACGACCTGCCGTTCGCGAAATCGAACCGCTGGCTCGGCGGCTGGAATATATCGGGAATCGTGTCCTGGCAAACCGGAGCACCGTTCTCGGTCATCGACTCTGGCGTGGATAGCAACAAGGACGGCCAGTTCTCCGATCGGGCGGTCTACATCGGTCCGGGTTCGATTGGCAGCGCCATCAACCACAACCAGAAGCCGTGGCTGGGCTACCTCAACTCAGGTCCCTCCAATTGGGGCGTGCTGAATGGTTCGACAACGGCCCACGTCACGGGGATCGCGTGCCCGGTGAGCGTTAACATGGGCCTGTGGTGCGAAGGCAAGGCGCTCGGCCAGATGGAGCGTAACACTCTGACCGGCCCAGGCTTCTTCAACACGGATCTTGGAGTCAAGAAGTCCTTCAAGATTACAGAGGCTACATCACTCCGGCTCGAAGCGAACTTCTTTAACATCTGGAACCACCCGAACTTCCAGATTCCGGACAACAACATCAACGATGGCGGCGCGTTCGGGCTGTCGACGGCAACGTTTAACAACTCGCAAACGGGCGGACCGCGTATCACGCAGCTTGCAGTACGGTTCGACTTCTAACCAAGGTTCACGCGACCTTCAAGGCCGGCCCAAAAAGCCGGCCTTGTTTTTTTTCTCGATCCGTGATGGCGGCATTCACGCTCTTGGTTTCTGCGCTTGAGACGCTGCGTGATAATCTCTTCTCAACCACTATGCGGTTTTTTCGATGTTTATTGGCCATTCTGCTTTTGCCCGCGTGCTCTTTCGGGACGAACCCACCAAAATCGCAGGGGGCAGGCTCGAAACTCCCAAACATCATTCTGATTACGCTGGACACGACGCGCGCCGACCGCATGGGCTTCCTTGGATCGGAGCGGGGCTTGACGCCGAATCTCGACGCTCTGGCTCGCCATGGCGTGGTCTTTACGAGAGCCTATGCGCAGGTTCCGCTGACTACTCCCTCGCACGCCGCTCTGCTGACTGGAACCTATCCTCAGTTCAACCATGTCGAGGACCTTGGGTCGCCCCTGGGCGCGGGACTTCCGTATCTGCCAGATCTGCTTCATCAGCATGGCTACCATACGGCGGCGTTCATCGGATCGATGGTGCTTGATCCGGCGAGCGGCGGAGCTCCGGGCTTTGATCGGGGATTCGACGTCTATGATGCCGACTTTCACAATCCGAAGGTGGGGGAGGATCGTTATCAGAGCATGGAACGCCGTGCGGAAGACGTCGCGAACCGCGCCATGGGCTGGCTGAGCCACCACCAGCAAACGCCCTTTTTTCTGTGGCTGCACTTTTACGACGCGCACGAGCCTTATGATCCGCCGGAACCGTTCAAATCCCACTTTGCTTCTGAGCCATATGACGGCGAGATTGCGTACACGGACTCGGTGGTAGGCAGCGTGTTGGAGGTGTTACAGCGGCATGGACTCTATCAGAATACGGTGATTGCGGTTGCTGCAGACCACGGAGAAGCGTTTGGCGAGCACGGGGAAAGATGGCACGGCATGTTTCTGTATGACGAGACGATCCATGTTCCGCTGCTACTCAAGCTGCCGGCCGAGAGGTTCGCCCGAGAGCGCGTAGAAGCTCGCGTCGCGCTGGCCGACGTTGCGCCTTCATTGCTGCAGGCTGCGAAGATTCCCATCCCTTCAGCCGTGCAAGGACAATCGCTTTTCCCGCTGATGGAAGCATCGAAGCCCGCCGCCGGGAAGGAAAGCGCGAGCAAGCAATCCCGGCCGGCGGATCGCGCCATTTACTCCGAGACGGACTATCCGCACCGCGCTTTCGGCTGGAGCGCGCTGAGTTCGTGGCGCGTGCAAAAGTACCTGTATGTACAAGCGCCAAAGAAAGAGCTGTATGACCAGGCTTCCGATCCAGGGGCGCTCAAGAATTTGGCGGATACATCTCAGGCTGTTGCGGGCACACTGGATAGCCAGCTCTCGGATTTCAAGAAGAAGACCAGCGGCGCGGCGATTGCGCAGGCGGAACTGAGTCCGGCACAGGAGGAAAACCTGCGCGCTCTCGGCTATTTGAGCTCGAATCGCAATGACTCGGATAGTAAAGGACCATTGATTGACCCGAAGGACAAAATCGACTTTGCGAACAAGCTGCACGAGGTGCTGTTTGATGAAGATCGTTACGATGTGGCACTGGCGAAGGTGCAAGACCTGGCCCGGCAGTTTGAATCCGATACGGGCGTCATCTATCTAGAATTCGGCAAGGGGCTAATTCGCCGCGAAAAATATCCGGAGGCCGTCACGGCCTTGCGCATTGGCGTAGAGAAGATGCCGGACTCGTCGACCGCACACTACGAGCTCGGGCTGGCCTTGATCAAGAGCGACCAGTGGGAAGCCGCGCTGCCGGAGATTCAGGCATCGGTCGACCACACGCCGACTTCGGCCCAGTTTCACTTTTATCTGGCGGGCGTATATACACATTTGAAGCGTGTCCCTGAAGCGACGAAGGAATACGAAAAGGCTCTCGAAATTGAGCCGAATCATTTTCAAGCCAATCTCACGTACGGCCATTTGCTCCTTCTTGAGGGACACCCGGATGCCGCCCTGTCAAAACTCGACCGCGCAGTCAAGATTAATCCGGACTCAGCGGAGGCTCACCGATATCTGGCCGTCGCCTACGAACAGATGGGAAAGGTGCAAGACGCCGAGCGCGAACGCGCCCTCGAACTTAAGGACCAGGCTCCGAAATAGGTGGGAGCCACCACTGCCCCTATTTCTGTCCCGCTTTGCTCCGTTCTTTTTTGGCGTCACCAGCTCGGCCGAGGTGGTCGTAGGCCTGGGCTAGGGCGGCGTGTGCGGCAGAGAAGGCGGGCATGCGGCTGGTGGCGATTTCAAGGTGGACGGCCGCTGTCTTGAAGTCTCCAGGCTTCACTAGTAGCAGAGTCGCTCCGATTTCAAAGTGGGCCCACCCGGAGTCAGGCTGAAGTTCAATTGCCTTGTGCAGATGCTTGGCGGCGTCGGCATATTGGGCTTTCTCGGCGAGGGCGACGCCCAGTGTGTACTCGGCGAGGTAGAGACTCGCATCGGCTGAGACAACCGGTTGGAGCGCGGCGATGGCATGATCGGCCTTCGAGGGTGCGATGGCCGACGGGCCAGCTTCGACAACCTTGTTGGCGGTTGCGATCTTATCCTTGGGATCGGTTCCCGCAACCGCAGCGGCCGTTCCCGCGGACTTTTGTAGGCCTGCATAGCCCAGGGACGCCAGCTTCTGCATCTCCGAAGAACTCAATTCCGCACCGGATTTGGCTGCCTCGCCACTGAATTTGCGGTCAAAATTATCGACCTGTGAAGCCATTTGACCGAGTACTGCGTTGGAGGTTTGGGCCAGATTGTGGGCTGCGCCCGGGTCGGCGGTCAGATCGTATAGTTCCGGCTTGGGCGCGCGGATGTAGAGATATTTGCCGGCGCGCCAGGATTCGAGCGGGCTCCAGCCAAAGCCGCGTTGCGAGAGATCGCTGCGGGAGTAGACGGGCTGATCACTACCGCCTCCAGCTTTTGCGATGCGCAGCAGCGAGTTCCCCTGCATTTGGGACGGAACGGGGATCGACGCGATTTCGAGCAGGGTGGGCGCGACGTCCACAAGCCTGACCTTGGCGGTTACTTGCTTGGCGACGGGTTTCTCTTCGGGCAGGCGAATGAGCAGCGGAACATGAATTGTCTCGTCGTAGAGGAAGATGCCGTGGGAATCTTCTCCGTGGGCACCCAGGCTCTGGCCATGGTCGGCGAGAACGATGACAGCGGTGTTCGCGTCAACTTTCTGTTGCTTCAAAGCGGCGACTAGCTTGCCTACGGCGGAATCCGCCGCAGTCATCGCAGCATTGTAGGAAGCGTGCGCTATGCTGGCGTCGTTGATGTGAATCCACAGGAAAAATGGGCCTTGCGCGTTGTGGCTCAGCCATGTGGTGGCGCGGGCAACAACCTCGGCCCCGCTGCGCTCGGTAACAGGAGGGTGGGCGTCTCCCGGGATTACGGGGCGGAAGCCGGCGTCGTACGTCTGGAAACCGCGGTCGAAGCCCTGGGCGAGGCCATTCTGTGGGTCGAGCGCAATCGAACCGACAAAAGCCGCGGTGTGATAGCCCTGGGCCTTCAGCAGGTCAGGGAGGGAGGGCAGCGAGGGAGTCAGCGCACCTCCGATTTCGGTGAGGCCGGTGCTCTGAGGATAGGATCCGGAGAGGATCGTGGCATGCGAGACTACCGTGCCGGGAGCCTGGGCGTAGGCGTGCTCGAAGACGATGCTTCCCGCCGCGAGATGGTCCAGGCTCGGTGTTAGAGCTCCTTTGGCGCCGAGGAAGCTCATGCGGTCGGCGCGAACTGAGTCCAAGGTGATGAGGACAATATTGGGCTTCGATGCGGCAGTGGCGGGGGCGACGAATGAAACGCTGAGCAAGACCAGAATAATGCTGGCGACGAAGTTCCGATTCATGACGATAAGTGTAAAGGTACGGCCACCGTTCACCCAAGCCGGAACTGTGCCTCAGTGTCCCACAATTTGCGCGAGGGCGCCGCGGAGTTCGCTGGCCTTAAAGCCGAAAGGTCCGGGCTGGCTCTTATAGGCCACGCGACCTGTGGAATCAATTAAGTAGAGCCGGTCGGGCCAAGCTGTGTAGGCTTTTTCGGTGACGTTGCCAAATTCGTCGAGGACCGCGGGCGGCTTGATTCCCAGCTTGCGGACACATGCGCCCGCGATGAAGGCGCGATCCTCCTCGCTCTTCGGGCTGGCGAAGACGACGTTATCCCTCAGGTTGCTCTGCATCTGCCAAACGTCGCTGGGATGCGCTTCCGTGATGTAAACGACCAGAAACTCGACCTGATCGCGATACTGGTCGTAAAGCTGGTTGAGGGCAGGCACCTCCCGCCGGAAGGGCGGTCAGGTATAGCTTCCAAATATCAACACGACGGGTCGTCGGGTGGCAGTGAAGGATGACAGTCGTACCGACCCAGTCTTGTCCAGCTTTGTGAGGGAGAAGTCGGGAGCCGCAGCGCCTTGCTGTAGATCACCGGAACGGGCGTGCGTCCATAAAGTCTCAAAGGGAAACGCGAGAAATGCGACTGGCCCGGGAATGCGCGCCATCACGCGAGCGAACGACTCGGGAGGCTGGCGCATGGAGTGGTAGATGGCGGCGCAGCCGAATAGCCACACGAACACCAGCACAAAAGCAGCCCGCAGCAGAACCCTTCTCATTGGCTTCGATGAACCCCAGACGAGTAGCGCAATTATGGGGGCGAGAGGTCCTGGAATCAATAATATGAAAGCAGTAGCGGGTGCTGGGCAAGCCATCATTCAGTGGGGTGACGGTGGAGGGCCAAATGAAAAATCCGCCTCCAAATACCTGCTACTCGCGACCGTTTTTGCTGGTAAAATCAATCATCCCCGGGCACCGCCCGCCACTACTGGCTCGGTTCCACCTTCGTGAAATGGAATAGATAAATTGATCGGGTTCACCGGAAAACGCATTCGGATCGTGTGCCTGCTTGCTTTGTGCGCGGCGGCACTATTGTGTCTGCTCTCTTGCGAGCGGGTTCAGGGAGCATCGAAATCGCCGAAGATGATCATTCTGGGCGTGGACGGGCTGGACCCTGACCTTCTTACCAAGTTCATGGCCGAAGGCAAGATGCCGAACTTTGCCAAACTGGCCGAGCAGGGATCCTTCCGTCGCCTGACGACGAGCATTCCTCCGCAAAGCCCGGTGGCCTGGTCGAATTTGATTACCGGAATGAATGCCGGCGGTCACGGAATTTTTGATTTTATCCACCGCGACCCGAAGAATTTTCAGCTTTATTTTTCCACGTCAAAGGTCGAAGGACCGGCACACAGTTTTTCGATTGGCAAGTGGGTCATTCCTCTGGGAAGCGGTTCGGCGGAACAACTGCGGCACGGCAAGGCTTTCTGGGAGATCCTGGACGAAAACCACGTGCACAATTTTGTGTACCGTATCCCCGCGAATTTTCCTCCAATCGACGCAAAAGGGAAAACTCTTTCCGGCATGGGAACGCCCGATTTGCGCGGCACCTACGGCACATTCACTTTTTATACCGACGATCCGACCGCAGCGGTGGGAGCTGTCGAGGGCGGGGAAGTGGTGCAGGTGGACGTGAAAAATAATCGCGTCACCACCAACCTGATCGGACCCGACAACACTTTCCTGAGAAATGCGCCGCCTTCGACCGAGCCGTTTACGGTCGATGTGGATCCGCTCGAGTCGGTTGCGCGCATTGATCTGCAGGGTCAAAAATTCGTTTTGAAAGAAGGCGAGTGGAGTGGATGGTTGCCGGTGGAATTTCAGCTCATGCCGTTCATCGGTAACGTGAAGGGAATTTGCCGCTTTTATTTGAAGCAGGCGCATCCGCGGTTTCAGCTTTACGTTTCGCCGATCAATATTGATCCGTCGAATCCGGCGCTGCCGATCTCGACACCTTCCAGTTATTCGCGCGATCTAGCGAAAGAAATCGGAGAGTACCACACGCAAGGCATTGCCGAAGATACCAAGGCTCTGACTGCGGGAGTGCTGGACGACAAAGAATTCCTGCAGCAGTCGCACACCGTGCTGGCCGAGCATCGGCGCGCGTTCGATGCCGAGTTTCCGAAGTTTCACGAAGGCCTTTTCTTCTTTTATTTTTCGAGCCTCGATCTGAACGCGCACATGCTGTGGCGGCTGACCGATCCACAGAGCCCGTCCTATGATGCGGCGGCGGCCGCTCAATATGGCGGCGCGCTGGAAGAATTTTATGAGCAGATCGACCAGGTGCTAGGCGAAGTGATGGCGAGGCTCGACAGCGATACGACGCTGCTCGTGCTGTCAGACCATGGTTTTGCGCCCTACCGGCATTCGTTTAACTTGAATACATGGCTTTGGAAAAACGGATACATCACGCGCAAGGAAGGTTTCACGGGCGATGCGACCCAGCCTTTTGCCGATGTGGATTGGAGCCGCACGCGTGCTTATGGGATTGGGCTGAATGGGCTATATCTGAATGTTCGCAGTCGCGAGCGTGAGGGCATTGTCGAGGTGGGAGCGCCGGCCGATGCGTTGCTGCGCGAGATCCAGCAGAAGCTGTTGGATATCCGTGATCCGAAAGACGGATCGCCGGTGATCACGCGCGTGGACCTGGCAAGCGAGGTCTATCAAGGCCCCTACGCGCGATCAGGACCAGATGCATTGGTGGGTTATAACCGCGGATATCGCTCCGGATGGCAAACAATTCTGGGACAGTTCCCGCCGGATGTGATGGAAGAAAATACGAATCCGTGGAGCGGCGATCACTGCATGGATTACACCAAGGTGCCCGGCGTGCTGTTGAGTAATCGTAAGATTCCGGCGCAAACACCGGCACTGACTGATATTGCACCGACGATTTTGTCCGAATTCGGAATTGCGAAAACGAAAGAGATGATGGGACAGTCGGTATTTCAAACGCGCTAGCACGACGGTTATCGTCTATGAGTTGTCATCCCACTTCGCTCGGGATGACAAAACTTAAGGCATGAAAGACGCTGTAAAGTTAAACGGGAGAAATCATGTTCGGCTCACACAAAGTGAAGATTGAGGGCGAACTACTGGAGAAAGTGAAACAGTGTTCGGACGCAGCAGGATACGAATCGGTTGACGAATTCGTGATCCACATGCTGGAAAAGGAAACTAATAAAATCCTGCCGCAGGACGAAAGCAACACGTCAAAAGAAGACATACAGAAGCGGCTGCGCGGGTTGGGGTACATCGAGTAGCTTGATCGTCCACTCACAATTTATGGCGATGGCTGCTCATGCAGCACGGGTAGCGTTCGGATTCGCGCTGTTTCTGCCTGCGTGGCTGGTGAGCCCGCTCTCGATTGTGATCATCGTGTCGGTAGTGGTTGGGCTGCTGATGATTGTGCTGTTCGGGTACACGTCTGACCAGAAAGCGATCGGGATCGCCAAAGACCAGTTGAAGGCGCATCTTCTTGCGGTGCGTTTGTATCGCGATCAGTTGCAGGTCGTGATGGGTTCGTACGGCAAGATACTGCGCGGCACGGGGCGGTATTTGAGACTCGCATTCAAGCCGCTGCTTTATGTGATCATTCCGATTACGCTTCTGATCGTGCAACTTGATCGCTATCTCGGACTGACTGCCATTCAAACCAACACGCCGTTTCTGGTGACGGTACGCGTGAACAAACCGGAGGCGCTGGATGGAATCTCGATCGATCTGCCGCCGGGAATCACCGCGAGCGCTCCTGCCGTGCACGTTGCGGCTGATAACGAAGTTGTGTGGAGACTGGCGGCCAACCAGGAAGGCTCCTATGAGGTGAAGATCTTGGCCGACGGCCAGAGCGTAGCCAAGACAGTTCGCGTGTCATCGCAGCTGGCAAGGGTTTCGCCGGAGCGATGGCGCGACCATTTCTGGCAAAGAGTATTCTCGTCGGGCGAGTCGGCGCTGCCGGACAATAGCGCCGTCGAGTCGATCCTGGTGGATTACCCGGAACGCAATATTCCGCTCGGGGTGGCGGGATATGAAATGAACTGGATCTGGCTGTTCTTCATTTTGTCGATGATTGCCGGATTCATTTTCAAGGAACTTTTGGGGATTCAGGTATGAGCAAATCATGTGGGGCTGACCTGCGCGCTCGTGTGAATGACGCTGGCATGTGTGGCGTGGGCATATGTGTCGCGGACACTCCTGTCCGCGTGTGTGGAGCTAGTAAGCAGCGGTGGTTGTGCAAGTTTTTGGCGGGCAAGAGTGTTCGCGCCACGTGGGGCTTCTTGCTGCTCGCCGTCGTTCTTTTTCCTGCGGTCGCTCATGCGTATGCCGGGCCGGGCGCGGGATTTGCGGTGCTGTCTTCGTTCTGGGCGATTTTCGTCGCCTTCCTGTATTCGTTTTATGCATTGATGACATGGCCATTCCGTCAACTATTCCGCTTTTTGCGGAGGCGCAACGCATACGGGAAAGCCGTGTTTGAACGGGCGGTGATTTTGGGATTCGATGGGATGGATCCTGAACTCGCCGACCGATTCATGAAAGAAGGCCGGTTGCCGAATCTGGCAAAGCTTCGCGACAAGGGAACATTTGCCAAGCTGCGCACGACGTTTCCGGCTATCTCGCCGGTGGCATGGTCGACGTTCATGACCGGAGTGAATCCCGGCAAGCACAATATTTACGATTTCCTGGCGGTTGATAAGAGTAACTATCTGCCTTTTCTTTCGTCGGCTGAAATCAAGGGGCCGAAACGGCAAATCAGGATTGGCAAATATTCGATTCCGTTCGGCAAGACGGAAATCAAGGCAATGCGCAAAGGCACGCCCTTCTGGCACTGGCTGGGCAAGGCCGGGATTTTCAGTTCGGTGATTCGCGTTCCGGTGACATTTCCGCCGGAGAAATTTCAGGGTGTGCTTTTGTCTGGAATGTGCGTGCCCGATTTGAAAGGCAGCCAGGGAACTTTTTGTTTGTGCACCACGCGCATGGCTGGCGACAAGTTTCGCGAAGGTGGCGTGCGTGTTCCTGTTGAGCGGAAGAATGGGGTTTGCCGCTCCTATGTGCCGGGGCCCGACAGTCCAATTGCGATGGAAGCGGGGCATGAGCTGCGCGTCGCTTATGAGATTCGACCGGAGCCTGCTCTGAGTCAGGCCAAGCTGATCGTCGGATCGGAAAAGTTTACGCTGAAGGTTGGCGAATATTCCGAGTGGATTCCGATTGAGTTCAAGGCCGGCTTGGGCTTTAACGCACACGGCATTTGCCGTTTTTACCTCAAGGAAATCTCACCCGAAGTCGAAGTTTATGTCACACCTGTGAACATCGATCCCGGCCATCCCGACCTGCCGATTTCGCACCCGGTGACGTACTCGATTTATCTGGCGAAACTCTACGGGGCGTTTGCTACCCTCGGCCTCGCCGAAGACACCTGGGCGCTGAATGAGCATGTGCTCGATGATGACGCGTTTCTCGCGCAGGCTTATGGCAATCATCATGACCGCGAGCAGATGTTGTTTGACGCGCTCGACAAGACCAAGCAGGGACTGTGCACATGCGTGTTCGATACGACAGACCGCATCCAGCACATGTTCTGGCGCTATCTCGACGAAGATCATCCGGCGGCGCGTGACGTGCCGAAGGCCGAGCGGCGTGAAGTGATTCAGGATCTCTATGAGCGCATGGATAAGCTGATTGGCCGCGTCATGGAGAAGATCGACGACAACACGCTGCTGATGGTGATCTCCGACCACGGTTTCAAGTCGTTTTCGCGTTGCATGAATCTGAATGCGTGGCTGCACCAGAATGGCTATCTCACGTTGAAAGAAGGCAAGACCGAGAGTGGAGACTGGTTCGAGGACGTGGACTGGTCGCGCACGCGCGCGTACACGATGGGATTGAATGGGCTTTATTTGAACATCAAAGGGCGCGAGAAGCAGGGGATTGTCGATCCCGCCGACGCGCAGGCGCTGCAGGATGAGATCAAGAAGAAGCTGGATGGGCTGGTGGATCCCGCCTCCGGCGCCATCGGCGTGACGGGCGTGTTTGCGACGAACGTAGTGTATCGCGGGCCGTATACGGAGAACGCTCCAGACCTGCTGGTGGGCTACGGGAACGGCTATCGAGCATCATGGGATTCGGTGATGGGCAAGGTGACCAGCCAGATTTTCGAAGACAACATGAAGGCCTGGAGCGGCGACCACTGCATCGATCCGCGGCTGGTGCCCGGAGTGCTGTTCTCCAGCCATAAATTTGTTGAGGAAAAACACGCCATTGTGGACGTGGCGCCGACGATTCTGAAGTTGTTCGGGCTGGCGCTCCCGTCTTACTTCGACGGCAAGCCGTGGACTTTGGAGCCGAAGCCGACGGCGTCGCAAACGCCAGCCGTTACTCCTGCGACGTAGATCTTGCACGCGAGGCGAGCCATGCAACGCAGGCCAGCATGCCGCACCAGCCTAGCGTTCGCACGACGGCGGCGATGGCCGTGTCATACGGCAAGACGCCGAGGCTGGAAAAAATCGTATTCCAATCGTGCTCGATGAAATCGGAATCGCCGGTTGTTACCAGCGGCAAAACCATCGCCCGGGCATCGGCCATATAGGTTGCGGTGTAGAGCCAGTTCTCGAAAAAGAAAAACAGGCAAAAGACGAAACCGGCGACTTGACGCTCATGAAAAAAATAGGCGGCGAGTAGGAACGGAACCGCCCACTGCAGGATCGTGCCTCCCCAGATGCAAAGCATGTGACCGAAATAACTGAAGAGCGGGTGCCCGCCCTCGTGAACAACGAGGTTGGCGCTGTCGATGAAGAGGTAGCCGCCATGAGCGCGAAAGGCGTACACCAGAAACGCGGCATAAAAGACGAGCCACGCAGCGATCGCGTAGCGCGAAATCGGACGCCAGTCTTCGCGGGCGCCCGATATATCCACAAGTGACTCGACGAACTCGCTCATCCTGCAGACATTTTAGGGACTCGCTGGCATGAGGGCGAGATTACTGCGGTGTGCTTACCCGGCGCGGTCTGCGGGTGTTTCCGCCCCGCTGCACAAGCGACGGCGGCCGTTACGCGAGCGGGGCCGAAGTATCTAGGTCAGAGTGATTACTTGCGTTTCTCGTCAACCGCCTCCGCGGCGCCGGCTTTTTCGTCTTTCAAGTAACCAGCGGACAGCGTGCCCTTCTTTTTCGCGATCTCTAACAGGGTGGGATAGAACTGCACAAATGTGGTGTCGACGGCGGCGTGCTGCTCGTGGCAGGAATAGCACTCGGCCTTCTGCGGAATCTGCTTTGTCGGCTCGCTTTCGTTCAGGGGAAAAAACGCCCACTTGCCGGGAAAACGCGACTCGTCTTTAACGTGAACCGAACGCATCATGACGTCATTGGTTTGGTAGTGCCCTGCTTTGTTGATGGAGCCTTTGTTAGCAGCCATGCGGCCTTCTAGCACGAGCATGGTCTTGTCGGGCCATGTTCCGGTCGCGACGAAAACCTTGTAGGCCTCGGGATTCACGAAGACGTTGTCGAACATCGAGTGTCCGGCCATGCTGGGGTCGGGGTTGTAGTCCATATCCATGCCGGTGGTGAGATAAATCCACTCGCGATAATTCGCCGGGAACACGAGCCTGCCATCGGCGGTATACACAGGTATGGCGGACTTGCTGCCGGCACTTACGGGAGAAGCGCTTGGCGTCTCCTGGGCCATCAGCAAGGCAGAGATGCCTAGCAAGAGCAAAAGACGCATACCATCCTCCTGGAAGATCGACGCAGATTCGACGTTAGCCTGAGACACCCGAGACTACGCACCGTCGATTGGAAAAGTTCCCTATTTTATTTCCCGAACATCGGGTAGTGGCTGGCGGCGCCCATCAGGAACAGCAAGGGAAACGAGAGCCAGAAATTGGTGCGCGACATCAAGAAGGCCTGGCGGGCCATGGCTTTTGCCTTGTCGGGCATGGGTGTTCCATGGGCGGCATTATCGGCGGTCCACTGGATGATTCGCTTTTGAATCCGCCAGATCACGCCCCAGACGTTGAGCATCATCATCCAGCCGATCCCGCCGCCGACTCCGATGGCTAACAGTTGACTGCTCTCCCAGCCATGATTATTAATACGCAGGAACAGAGACGCTGCCGCCAAAACGATGACGGCATAAATCACCGAGAGCACCGGCCCTTTGTCGAGCAGACCCTTGCCGGGAATCTGGCAGGCATACATAAGCGCCCACGTGACCGTCCAGATTCCAAAGAAACTCGCCATTGGCAGGCCGGAGGATGCACCGCCATTTCGGGCGTCGATGGCTACGATCTTGCCCCAGTATGCCAGGCCCATCAACACCGTCAGCACCGACGCCCAGCGGAACCACCACAGCGCGCGCGACATCAAACCCGGTAGAACCTTACCCTTGAGCACGGGATCGAGTTCTTTCATGAACGGCACGTTAACGAGATTGAAAAAATACAGCAGGCCGATCCAGGTGATGCCTCCGATAAGGTGCAGCCAACGAAACAGCATGAGAAGGTTTGTGTTGAAATCGGTAGGCAGATTGATGTCGATCAAGGCCAGGGCTCCTGTTCTCAGTCTCCGCGGGGAAACCGATGATTGTAGACGGCTGGTGAGGGAAATGATAGCTGATCATCAGTTCTGTTCGCATTCCGTAACCTCCCGAATATTTCTGCCTGCAGGAAGTTGAAAAGCGCGAGATAAGTCCGTATTGTAGGAGCCAACGTCTGGGTCGCTGCGCCAATCGCCCTTCCCAAAAGTTCAAGGCGCGGCATCGAATGGGAAAGAAGGAGATCGGCAAATGGAAGCAAAGCCGGCACAACAGAACATTCAAGATTCCTTCCTTAACACAGCTCGAAAAGAACGGCACAATATTACGATCTATCTAGTCAGCGGAGTAAAGCTGACAGGACGGATCCGGTCTTTCGACAAGTATTCCGTCGTGCTCGAAACCAGTAATCAGGAGCAACTGATTTTCAAGCATGCCATCTCGACGGTAGTTATCGCGCGCGGGGCAGCTCATGCTCATGGTGAGGGAAAGCCGGCCGCCGTGGCACCGATTAGTGAAGCCCCTGTTCCCGGCTCCGGCACGCAAGGATGAAATGAGTTTGCTTGCGGAGAGATGAGTCCAGAGTGAGCCTGCGGGGCAGTTCTCGGAATGAGCTCAAAGAAGTGACGAACCCATCGGAACGCCGGGAGCGCGCGTTCCTTGTGGGGGTGGAGTTCCGCACGCGCGGGCGTGCCGCAAAGTCCAGCGGAGCGGCCATTACGCCGGGAGCGCAGGCGGCGCGGGATCATGCGACCAGCGTTTCGAGCGGGCGAAAGACAGACTCGCCCGATTTCAGCTCGGAGGAATCCCTGGACGAGCTGCGTGCGCTTGCGACCAGCGCTGGAGCCGGGATTGCGGGCGAGTTCATGCAGCACCGCGACCGGCCGGATCCGGCAACGCTGATCGGCAAGGGAAAGCTGGAAGAAATTGCGGGCGCGTCCGCCTCAGTTTCCGCAGACGTAATTCTCTTCGACCACGATTTGTCACCTTCGCAACAGCGCAACATCGAACGCGTTGTTCACACCCGTGTCATCGATCGCACGCAGCTCATCCTGGACATTTTTGCGAAGCATGCTCGGACGCGTGAAGGTCAATTGCAGGTGGAACTGGCGCAACTCGAATACATGTTGCCGCGACTGGCGGGACGCGGCGTGGAAATGTCGCAGCTTGGTGGCGGAATCGGCACCCGGGGACCGGGCGAAACGCAGCTTGAAACCGATCGCCGCAAGATTTACCGGCGCATCCGGCACGTGAAGCAGCAGATCGAAAACGTCCGGCGCATTCGCACCCAGCAGCGGCAGCGCCGCGAGTCGATTCCGGTGGCCACGGTTGCTCTCGTCGGCTACACCAACGCGGGCAAGTCTACCTTATTCAACGCTCTCACCAACGCGAATGTAGTGGCGTCGTCGCGCATGTTCGCCACGCTCGACCCCACACTGCGCGGGGCGGAACTGCCGTCGAAACGAAAAGTTCTGTTCTCCGATACCGTTGGCTTTATCCGGCATTTACCGCACACGCTGGTTTCGGCGTTCCGCGCGACGCTTGAGGAGGTACAGCGAGCAACGCTGATATTGCAAGTTTCCGATGCGAGCAGCCCGGTCTCCGTCGAGCAGGACACGCAGGTCGAGAGCGTGCTGAAGGAACTCGAAGCGGACAAGAAGCCCCGGCTGCGGGTGATGAACAAAATCGACTTGCTGCCTCCGAAGCAGCGCGAGTCGTTGCGGGATGACAAAGAGACCATCCACGTTTCGGCGGCGAAAGGGATCGGCCTGGGCGCGTTGCTTGAGCATATCGACGCTGCTCTCGAACAAGACCGGCCCAGCCGTGTTCGCTTGCGCATTCCGCAGACAGAAGGCAAGACGCTGGCTATGCTCGAAGCCCGAGCCCGCATTTATTCCCGGCAGTATCAGGACGGATTGGTGGAGTTGGAAGCAGATGCTCCGGATTCGCTGCTGCGTCGGATGCGGGAGTGGGTGGTGGAGTAGGGAAAAAGAGGCGTCGACTTTTTCCCGTGAATTAGTTTAGCCCAAGACCGCATCTGTCCAAAACAGTTCTCACAATTTTGCGCTCTTTGTTCGCCCGCGAGGGATTTTGAGTCCCAATCCGATTGATCGGTCCCTCTCCTTTCTGCCGATCGATCTGCCCAATTAAAACGGCCGCCTGTTTCAGGCGGCCCTCTTTACGTTCTCGTGCTCGAGCTTTTGTCGGTTATGGCTTGTAGACGATTTTTAGAAAGGTGCCGGCCAATTCGGCGGGGCCAATCCCCTGACCCACGGTGACGAACAACTCGTTTGCCGCCCCGTTGGTTGAGTTCCCGCCTCCGAAGGCAATTCCCCACAGGTTATTGAGGACGATCGGCTTCCCGTTCTGTTTTATCGCTCCCACGAACTTTCCGGTCGTCGGATCGAACCCGTTGATGGTGCCGGCAACGGAGTTATTTGATACCAGCAGAGTATTGCTCAGTGGGCCAAAATTTCCGGGAGCAGCGGCGATACCCCAAGCCTGGTTTAGCTGCGTTCCCTGAACCAGTGTCTTCACGAAAGTGCCGTCCTCTTTGAAGACGTCGATAAGTCCTCCGGCTCCGACGTTCGGTACGGCATACGCCACGTACACCAAACCATTAATGTCCTGAATGCCGAAGACCGCGAGATTGGGTGGGGCATTCGGATCACTGAACGTCTTTACCAGGTTGAAGTTGCCGTCGTACATATCGATCACGTTGTTGGCGTTATCCGCAGCATAGAGGAAGTTTCCCGACGGATTACTGGTGATGGCCAAGCCCGTGTACGAGGATTTATTGGCCGAGTTATCCACCGCGAGCGTGGATAGATTGGCGTTCAGGCCCGGCGCCCAGGCGCTGATCGTGCCATCGAGTGTGGCAAAAAGGAAAACCGATGACCAGCCCTGAACCTGGAAGTCCGTCGATGATCCGTTAAAAACAATTCCCGTCGGCGTGCCCGGGCCATTTAGACCTGACGGTGAAATCGGCCCGTTTCCGGCCGTGGGAATCAAAACTCTGAGTTGCTCTATTTTTCCGGCCGCGTCGTAGATAGTCGACCAGCCGGTGTCGTTATCACTGATCCACCAAGGCCCCGTGGCGCTCCGGGCTAATCCCCAGGCGTTGGCCAGCAACGGATCGATGGTGTGGGCTTGACCGACTTGATCCGAAACCAGGTTGGTGAGTTGGTATTGCGCCTGGGCCGGGACCGAAACCACGGCAAGAACCAGGCCGAGGCAAGCGGCGAATGCGATTCTGCAATTCTGCATAGTAGTATCTCCTTTGCGAAGTCACGGGGGAGGGGCAATCCGGTTGGAGCGAACGGATACGGAGCCTTCTCTGACCTGCTTGGACTGAATCGTAGGGCGCGTCGTGAATCGAAGTGTCAGGGGTTTGTCACCAGTTTGTACATCTTTTGTTGGCTCTTGACGTGGCGGATGTCACAACGGCGGCAATTCTGGACCGATGGAGGGCCCTGGCCAACCATGACTTCTGCCCTTCCAATTGAAACCCCGCCCGTCCAGTCGGTCGGGTCACTCGGCCAGGGTGACGGCGGTCACAGCGCGTAGTCACTCCGTCACCGCGCGCCGGCTGCCTCAGATGTAGACTCAATTAACGGGAGGGTATCCATGTCAACCGCCTGGACGTCCCGTTACGCCCAACGCACAAAAAACGTCCGCAGCTCCACCATCCGCGAACTTCTTAAAATCACGCAAAAGCCAGAAATCATATCTTTTGCCGGAGGTCTGCCGGCACCTGACGTTTTCCCGGTCGAGCGGGTCCGGGAAGCCTGTTGCAAAATACTCGATAACCAGGCCCAAGCCCGGCTGTCACTGCAATATGGCGCGACCGAGGGCTATGAGCCGCTGCGCGAAATGATTGCGCGGCATACCTCACGCTACGGCGTGAAAGCGAAGCCCGAAAACGTGCTGATCACGTCGGGCTCGCAGCAGGCCCTCGACCTGATCGGAAAGCTGTTTATCAATTCCGGGGATCGCGTGCTGATCGAAGCTCCGACCTATCTGGGCGCGCTGCAGGCATTCAATGTTTATGGCGCGGAGTATGTTTGTGTTCCGAGCGATAACGACGGACTGCGTACCGATCTGCTTGAAGCGCCGCTGCGTTCGGGGCCGAAGTTCATGTACGTGCTGCCGAACTTCCAGAATCCCGGCGGCACAACCCTGGCGGAGGGCCGGCGTCATGAACTGGTTTTGCTGGCAGATCGTTATGGCATCCCGATCATCGAAGATGATCCTTACGGCCAGCTTCGTTATGAAGGCGAGCACCTGCCGCCACTGGTGGTGCTGGACCGCGAAAACCTGCGGCGCGACGACGGCTATTCGATCGGAAATGTGATCTACCTGAGCACGATCTCAAAGACGCTCGCTCCCGGTCTGCGACTGGGCTGGATCGTGGCGCCGCCAACCGTAATTTCTAAGCTGGTACAGCTTAAGCAGGGGGCCGATTTGCATACTTCCACTTTCGGCCAGATGGTGGCTTATGAGGTGGCGCGCGACGGCTTTCTCGACGAACACATCAAGCTGATTCGGCGCGTGTATGGGGAGCGGCGCGATGTAATGCTCCAGGCGCTTCAAGAAAATTTCCCCCCCGAAGTGACGTGGACTCGCCCGCTCGGAGGATTGTTCCTATGGGTAAGTTTGCCGTTGGGCATGAACTGCCTCCAGTTGTTCGACGCAGCGCTGAAGGAGAATGTTGCGTTCGTGCCGGGGGATTCGTTCTACTCGAGCAACGGAAATAGTGACGAAGGCTTGCGTCACTTCCGCCTGAATTTCTCAAACGCTCAACCGGAACAAATCCGCGAAGGAATCCGGAGGCTGTCGGTTGCCATCAAGAACCAACTGGCCGGGCTGCAGCCGGAAGCGGTCGTGCGATAGCTTCTCGTTACGGACGCCTCAAGGACCGACGAGCCTCGACAGAGCATGCCCGACCCACGGTCTGTCGCCTCGTTACGAAGGGAACCTTGTCGGACGGGGCGATTTGGGATGACATAAATGCTATGTCATCCCGCTTGGCATCGACGCTCACCCTTGCCGTTCTCTTATGCCTATCGATGCGGGCGGCTGCCCAGGAAGGGGAAGGTGCAGCGCAAATCCGCAAGCTCGAAGAAAAATGGACGCTGGCCTACAAAGAGCACAACATCGATATTCTGTCCACGCTGCTTACGGAAGACTTCATCATCACGGTTGAAGACGGATCAACTTACAGCAAAGCAGGCTATATAACCCACTCCGCGGATCCAACCGTGCAGGTGGAACTCGCGGAACAGTCGGACATGCGGGTCCGCGTGCGCGGTGGATTGCTCGCCATCGTCACCGGCGCCTACCATGAACGGGGACAGTCCAACCGCAAGCCGTACGAATACCACGACCGCTTCACCGATACTTGGGTACGCACCGGCAATGGATGGCGAGTGCTCGCGTCCCACTACAGCGTCCCAGTGAAGTGAACCCCGGCGCCCATCCAGACGTAATTTCCAGGGAATAATTTGCGGTTGCTCCAGTTATATACAGTGAAAGGAGCAACCGATGAACAAGTTGTTTTCGTGGCTGATCAGTCCCCCTACAGACGGACCGAAATCCATTCTAATTTTGCGGCTGATGGCAGGAGGCGTCTTCTTTTGGGAGGGCCTGCTGAAGTTTGTCTATGTAAACCAGGGCGTAGGCCGCTTCACCAAACTGGGCATACCGTTTCCACATTTCACAGCAGCCTTCGTCGCATACCTCGAGATTTTCGGCGGGATGCTGTTGCTCTCCGGCTTGCTCACCAGGCTGATCGCCATCCCGTTTGTCATCGAAATGATCGTGGCCGTCCTCTCTACGAAGATTTCGGTGTATTTGGGAACCTCTCCTTTGCCATTGCCGCCCGCTCCGCCGCAAGTAGGGTTCTGGGCGGTGCTGCACGAGATCCGATCGGATTATGCGCAGATTGTGACCGTCATTTTTCTGATGATGAATGGCCCGGGAAAATGGTCACTGGATGCGGTACTGCAGCGGAAATTGAAAAAAGGGGAAGCCTCGAAGTCCGCGCAGTCGAATGAACTTCCGGGTTGGTCCCCAGCCGCAGGCCTCTGATAACCAGCGTCGGCGACAGTAATTTTCGACGGGAAACGACTCGGGCCGACCCGGGGTACACTGTTTGGACTGTGGCTGACCGCGAAGAGACCGGCTCTTTCGAAGAACTGGCGATGCCGCTTTTCGCCCGGCTCTACAACTTTGCCCAGTGGCTCGCGCAGGACCGTACAGCCGCGGAAGACTTGGTGCAAGAGACATACATGAAGGCGCTGCGGGGTTTTGCCTCGTTCAAGCAGGGGACAAACTTCCGCGCCTGGATGTACAAAATTCTGCGGAATACCTTCCTGACGTCGCAGGCCGGGTTGAAAGCGTCTGGGGTTGTCTCGCTCGACGGTGAGGACGACGTGGCGCTAGAACCGGCGGCGGCTGAAACTCCAGAAACAGTATTGATGGCGCGCATGGAGCAGGAGACGATCCAGCATGCCCTGGAAGAATTGCCAGTACACTTTCGAGAGATCATTCTGCTCTGCGATGTGGAGGAGATGACGTACCAGGAAATTGGCGAGACGCTCGCGATTCCGATGGGAACGGTAATGTCGCGCCTTTCGCGCGCGCGCAAGGCCATGCGCCAGTTGCTGGCAACGAAAGTTCAGGGGACCTCGCGATGACTTGCGACCTGTGGCGGGACAAACTGGATGCTTATGTGGATTCCGCCTGTTCCCGGGAAGATCTCGCGGGGCTTGAGGCGCATTTTCGCGCATGTCCCTCCTGTGCAGCCGACGCTCTGAGCCGTCTGCAGCTCAAACGCATGACACAGGCTGCGGCCGTGCGGTACACACCTTCACCGGAGTTCCGTCAGCGGATTCAAAACGCAGTGGTGGAGAGGACCATTCGGACAGAACGCAGACCGAGCTGGGCATTTTTGTGGATTCCGCGCCTGGCCGTGCTTGCCATCGTGATCGTGCTACTCGTCGGCGGCCTTGCGTTGTGGAGCCGGCATGCGTCCCGCCAGCAGGCTGTGGCAGAGTTAGTGGATCTGCATGTGGCCACACTGGCGAGCGCGAATCCGGTTGATGTGGTTTCGACCGACCGGCACACGGTGAAACCGTGGTTCCAGGGCAAGTTGCCATTCACGTTCAATCTTCCCGAACTGCAGAATTCCCCATTCAAACTCCTGGGCGGAAAGGTGACGTATTTTGACCACAGCCCAGGCGCCCAATTGCTGTACCAGATTCGCAGCCACCAGCTTTCGGTCTTCATTCTGCAGGACCGGCCAGGAATGATGCCCGCCGCCATGGGCATTAACACCGCACGGGAGATGGCTTTTAACGTGGAGACTTGGAGCGACGGAGGATTGCGTTACGTTGTGATCGGCGACGCCAGTCCGGCGGACGTCCACGAGCTCAGCGAGTTGATGAGGGAGACGAAATAAGATCTAGGCTTTGCCGAACGGATCCTCTAAAGACGGACTCTGGGGCGTGAACAACTCCGCTCCATTTTCCAGAATGTGCATATCGTCTTCCAGCCGGACTCCAAACTCTCCGCGAATATAAATCCCCGGCTCATCGCTGAAGGTCATCTCGGGTTGGAGTTTCACGGTATTTCCGCGAACCAGATAGGGCCATTCGTGACCGTCCATGCCCATGCCGTGTCCCAAGCGATGCGTGAAATATTTATAGTCAGGACCGTAGCCGGCGTCGGTGATGACCTTGCGCGCCGCCGCGTCGACCGATCCTGCTTCGACTCCCGGCTTTGCCGCGGCTAGCGCCGCACTCTGGGCGCGGTGGACAATCTCGAAAACCTGGTTCATTTTCTCCGTGGGCTTTCCCACCACGAACATGCGCGTGATGTCGGAAGAATACCCTTCCACCTGACAACCACCGTCAATCAGGATGATGGTTCCTTCACGGACGATCTGCGGAGTCACCGAACCGTGCGGGAAAGCGGAAAACTCGTCGAATAAGACGAGCGCGTCGCCTTCGAAGCCGAGTTGGCGGTGCGCTGCGATGACCAGATTGCTGACCTCGTGGTGCGTCATGCCGACCCTGAGCGAGCTGTGCGTCGCCTTGTAAGCGTCCAAGGTGACGGTGGATGCGAAGCGAATCAGTTCAATCTCATGTGCACTCTTGATCATCCGGCATCCGGCCGTGACGGCAGTTGCACTGACGAAGCTCGCGGCGGCAGCGGCTTTGCGGATGCTGTCGCTGAAAACGAACTTGACTGTCTCCTCGATCCCGATCGTCCCGCCGGAAATCCCGCGATCGCCGAGCCCTTGCGCCACGCGCGCATAAGGGCTCTCATTTTCCTGCCAGATGCGGACGTCGGGATTCTTGCCATTGGGCGCTAATGCGATTTGTTCGCGTGAGCGTCCCTCCTCAAATGCGGGCGAAACGTAGAAAGCTTCACCCTTGACCGGCAAGACCATGGTGAATAGTCGTTCGCCGCCCCTCCAGCGAATACCCGCGAAGTAATTGAGAGAGGTTCCCTCGGTAAGCAGAATGGCGGCAAGGTTGTTCTCGCGCATCAACCGGCGCGCTTTTTCCTGGCGTTCGGCGCGCTCCTCGACCGTGATGGGCCTCACCTCGCCACGGCGCGAGCGAAGAGCAGCAATCGCTTGTGGCAACGGGCCATTGTCCTCCGTGGCTTTCGCAAGAGAAGGCAATATGGCGCCTGCGGCTGCGGCGACAGATCCAGTCTTAAGAAATCGGCGACGTGAGAACAATGGGGCCTCCGCGAGCGATCCGGATTCGAGGTCAGATCGCGAGCCATCATTATAGAGAACGTCATGATCGAACAAGCCGACGGCATGCGTGATCGGCCGAGTCATACAATCTGGGAATGCTGGCCGGTTTCCAGTGCGCGGGATGCGGAGAGTGGAATGAGACGACCGTGGACGAAACCGCCGGTTCCCGGCAGAGCTACATCGAGGACTGCCAGGTCTGCTGCAAGCCGAACGTATTGCGCGCGGAATATGATCGCGAAAGCGGGGAGTTTGTGATCGGCGCAGAATTGGAATGACGCGGAATGATTATATTTGCCATCAGAAATGGTATATGCCATACTATATACCATGACAATTACCATTGATAAGGCCGGACGTATCGTTGTACCGAAGGAATTGCGCCAACGTTTTGCCTTGCGCCCGAATACCGAATTGGAAATTGTCGAACATCCTGAGGGTGTTCTGCTGCGCGTGCCGGAGCACAAGCCATCGCTGACCCAGGTACACGGATTGCTCGTCCACCAAGGCCGCGCGGAGGATGGAGCCGATTGGGACTTGGCTCTGGAAAATACCCGTGAAGAACGGCTGCAGGAAACGCTCCGAGGCTGAGGGATGGTTCTATTCTTCGATACGACCGTTTTGGTCGCGGCATCAAGCCGGGCGCATCCTCACTTCGCACAGGCCGCGGAGGCAGTGGGGCGCGTGGTCGCTGGTAAAGACAAGGGATTTATAAGCCAGCATTCGCTGGCGGAAATGTATGCCGCGTTGACTCGTATGCCCGTCGTTCCGCGCATTCATCCCCTTGAAGCGGCGCGTATGATCCACGAGAATATTCTGCGTCACTTTCAAACTGTGCCGGTCGTCCAACAAGACTATCTCGATGCTTTAACCACGGTGTCGAATGCGGGCTGGCCCGGAGCCAAAATTTATGATGCACTGCTTCTGCGTTGTGCGGAGAAGTGTCCCGCGCAAAGGATCTACACCTTCAACCTGAAAGACTTCAAACAAATGGCTTCAAGCCATCTGCAGCATAAGATTTGTGCTCCATAGAAGTACGCGAAAATACTAAGGAGGAGCAATGGGAACCTATCCCGTAACAACAGGACGCATGGTTGGCCACAACATGGTGACCACGCAGTTTGAGTTGAACGGTTACCGTGTGGTTCGCACGCTTGGCGTGGTGCGTGGAATCACAGTGCGGTCGCGCTCGATTTTCGGCAGCATTGGCGCCGGACTGCAGACGCTGGTGGGAGGCAATATCACTCTGCTCACGAACTTATGCGAGAAAGCCCGTCTGGAGGCTTTTGACCTCATGCTGCAGCACGCTGCAGAACTCGGCGCGAACGCCGTGGTCGGCGCGCGTTACGACGCGACCGAAGTGATGCAGGGCGTCACCGAAGTGCTCGCCTACGGAACAGCCGTCTTCGTCGAGCCTACAAAGTAACGCGAATTTGGCCGACTGACCGTGTGCTATCAGCGTCCCAGAATCGTTCTTTGGTAACGTGCTGCGCACGCGCTCGTCCCTTAAAATTTTCTCCGATATCCGCGTCAAAAACGGTGGTTCTGGGTTATCAACTACGAACATTCATCTTGCCTTTCGGCATACAGGAGAGAGTAATGAAGGTTTTGAGAAGCTTAGCAGCAGTAGTGTTTTTGCTTGCCGTGTCTGCCAGTCTCAGCATGGCGGACGTACCCGGTCGTCATCCCGCATATCTGCATGCGTTGTCTGACCTGCGCGATGCGCGCGCTCACCTTGAGCATATGACTCCGTCGGAACACATGAACAAGGAAGAACAGCACGCCATCGAAGCCATTGATCGAGCGATTGACGAGATCAAGAAGGCTTCCATTGACGACGGGAAAAATATCCAAGACCACGTGCGCGTGGATGCGCACCTCGACCGGAGAGGACGGTATCACAAGGCTCTCGAACTGCTCAACAAGGCGCACAACGACGTCGCCCGCGAAGAAGATAATCGGTTCGCAGATGGGCTGCGTGATCGAGCTGTCCACCACATCGACGAAGCCCGCAATATTGTTGACCGGTTGGTTGCCCAGGCAAGGGATTAGTATCCAGGCGCTGTTTCCGCGCTTAGTTGCCGCCACGACTCGCAAATTGTAAGTGGGCCCGGTCGTCATAACGCCGGGCCTTTCACTTTGAATGAGTGATCGGGTCTGCCGGGATTATTCCTTGTAGAGAAATCCGGCCACAGTCGAAGCCAGGATCGCTCCGATCCATAGTTCGAGCATCCATCCCAAGGGCATCACGCGAGGAATGGGCGACCACGTCGCCTGCGCAAAATTGTTTGGGACGCCCGCGCAGAAACCAACCAGCATTCCGATTTTGAGCGCCGTTTTCGGTCCTGGGCCGGCCGTAGCACGGCTCCAGGCATACAGATAAGCAATCAGAATCGACATTACAAAAATCAGAAGAATCCATTGCCCAACGAAAAAGGGATAGCGCGGTTGCTTCAGAAACAAGCCTCGCTTCTGCATCATTTCGTAAAACGGCGCCTGCCGCAGGTTGATGAGAAAACTCCAGGCGTTCCAGACCACTCCGCCAGCAATGCCGCCCAGCCACACGCGTGCCGAGTTGAGTTTCATAGTGCCCTCGTTTCGATTGGCTTGAATTCGGCACAAGTGTACTCTAGCTGCGCCAGATAAGTGAGTTCCTGTGTGGGTACGGAGCATTCGCTTGCGATGGCACGGTTATTGCGGCGTAATCAGAAGCCGCTCGATTGCTCTTTGCCGATAGGCGAACGTTCGCCGCATTTGTGGCGCGATGAACAAGGCGCTGACGAGCGCGCCGAGCGGTTCAAATCCGATCTCGCACTCGATCAGGTCGCGAAGGCTGCTCGAATTGGCCGTGAAACGGCATGGATTGTTAATGGCGCGCGCCTTTTCCACAGATGTTACTTTATGCAGAAAGAGCTAAAGCGAACAAAAGGAGAAGGTTAGCAAAAGGAATCATTTTACTAAACGCTACCCGTTGTGGTCATCTTCCTAATTAACCACTACATTTCGCGTTTTGCACCTTGAGTCCTGGGGGCCAGTCCTAGGCGTGTCTCAACCTGAAACTTTCTTATTGACAACAAACGATTTAGGCGTAGGATGTGGACAAAAGTGGTTGAAAGTGGATTAAAGGATAGAGGTCGGGGCAGAATTTATAACTTTTGAGGCGCCAGTGGGATCCGAGACTGACACCCCCAAAACGAGCCCAAACGAACCCGATTCCACTGGTTTTATGACCGCTTCTACCTCCCTCGTGATGTTGGCTGTGGTAGCAGCCATCAATAAACGGAGCCCGAAGACAAGCAGGGCACATGTTTCGCGGAAATCACCCAACTCGCGTGGACGAAAAAGGACGGCTCAAAGTCCCCGCGGAATACAAGCGCGTGATCGACGAGAAATATGCACAGCGATTCTATATCACGAGCGTGGATGGAATCGTGGCCCAGATTTATCCCTTCGAGGAATGGGAGCGGATCGAACAGAAGTTGGCATCCCTGTCGACCTACAACCCGACCAAGAAGAAGTTTTTGACGCGCACGAATTATTACGGGCAGGTCGTAGAGATGGACGGGCAGGGGCGCCTGCTGGTCCCGCAGATCCTGCGTGAGGCAGCGCAGATTCGCGGGGAAGTGGCAGTGCTCGGCAATCTGACTTACCTGGAAGTCCGGAACATGGAAGCGCTCGATAAGGAGATCAAAGAGCCCTTCACGGATGAAGATACCAAGACGCTTGACGAATTGGGCATCTAGAAGTGGAAACGGACTCGGATTCAAAACACACCCCCGAGCGGGGTGGGCATGGGCAGGATGGCCATGTCCCAGTTCTTTTAAAAGAAGCGATCGATTTTCTGGCCGTAAAGCGTGGCGGAACTTATCTGGATGCCACGGTGGGCCTGGGAGGGCACAGTTGCGAAATCGCAAAACGCCTCGGCGCACCGGGACATTTGATTGGCTTCGATAAGGATCCGGCAGCGCTGGAAGTTGCTAGTCGCTTGTTGCTGGTTGCTAGTAAACCCGGCGACATGCAACAGACTACTAGCAACGAGCAACTAGCAACGAACGACTGGCCGACGGTCACCCTGATGCATGCATCGTTCAGCGAGGTCAGTGACCGACTCGAGCCTAAGTCTCTCGACGGGATGCTGGCAGACCTCGGCGTGAGCAGCCAGCAGCTGGGCAACGCGGAACGCGGATTTAGTTTTCAGGCGGAAGGACCGCTCGACATGCGGATGAATCCGATGTCGGGCGAGACCGCCGAACAAGTGGTAAACCACATCGACGAGCGCAAGCTGGCCGATGTGATTTACGAATTCGGTGAGGAAAGGAGGTCGCGGAGAATCGCCAGAGCCATTGTCCGGTCGCGGCCGATACAGACGACGACGCAGCTTGTCAGCGTTATATCGGCCGCGGCCCGGTCAATGAAACTGGGCCACCATAAGCAAGACAGGATTCATCCGGCGACTAGAACCTTCCAGGCTCTCCGAATCTTCGTAAACCATGAACTGGACGATCTGAAGGCACTGCTGGTGGCGGCTCCCAGAGTGCTGAAGCCGGGCGGAAGGCTGGTGGTAATCAGTTTTCACTCGCTCGAAGACAGGATCGTCAAGGATGCAATGCGCGAGGGCGCGCAGCGCGGCGAGTACCGGCTGCTGACAAAGAAGCCGGTGACGGCGACGGAAGAAGAGAGGGATCGCAATCCGCGGTCGCGCAGCGCGAAGATGCGCGCAGCAGAAAAAGTGTAGCGCGGACACTCTTGTCCGCGCCGCCGACGTACCGCCGGCAATGATTTTGAGTTTGCCCCGGAGAAACTGCCGGGCTCCCCGGTGCGGTGATGGTAAAGCGCGCCGGGTAACAAGTTTGTGGAAGAGCGGTCCTTCAGGGCCGCGTCGAGCGATGCGTTAAGAGAGGGGCTTTAGCCCCCGTTTTCCAGGCACTGTGGTGGAGTTTCCCGGAGCGGCCAAGACGAAATAAAACAAGGCCAGGTCCGGAGATCAAGAGACGGGAACAATCGGATGATGTTTACTGGCACCCTGATCGAGGATCTGATGGCAACGGTGGAACGCGCCACAGAAAGAGTGCAGATGGAAGAGGACGTAATGGCCGCTTCCATCATCGCGGATTCCTGGTTCGCTTCAACACAGGAAAATACAGACTACGACACGAAAATTCTTGGAGTGGCATAAATCATGAGCGCGGCCGTGGCGATGCACAATCTGGCAACTTCCGAACGGCGCAAGTCCTGCTGGTTGGGCACGCCGGAAATTTATTTCCGGAAGACAATCGATAACTCGCGCCTGGTGAAGGTGGAAGATCCGCGCCGGGAACGCGAGATGCGCTTCTTTGGAATCGCACTGTTCTGTTTGTTCCTGATTGTCATGGGATATGCGCTGCAGCATTTCCGTGCCATCGAATACGGCTACAAGATCGAAATTCTGCGCGCGCAACGCGACGGTTTGGCGGGAATGAATCAGGCGCTGCGTCTGGAAGAGTCGTCACTGCGCGATCCTGAGCGCATCGACGAGATGGCGCGCAAAATGGGATTGCAATCGCCCGATCCGGGCCAGGTCATTCGCATGGATGCCGGAAGCGATCTGGGTTCGCCGGTCATGGCCAGCGTCACGCCGGTTTCGGTTGTCTCGGCGAGATAGCTCTGCCTTGCGATGGAGCTTGTGGCCTCTTGCTCTGTAGCGGGAGACACAGCAAGCTGCGTCTCTGCGGGAAGTTAGTTTTTCGCGGCGGCTCCCTGGGGCCGCCGAAAGTTTCTGAGGACTGGAAGTGCCTGCAAGTAACTCTTCGAACGGCGGCCGATTCAGGCTTTACGTCCTGTCCGCATTCCTTTGTTTCTGGCTCTGCGCAATTTGCGTGCGGCTCGTCTACCTCCAGATTTTCTGCTATGGAGATTTCGAGCGTCGAGCGCAGCATCAGCAGCAGCGCAGCTTCGAACTCTCAGCGAAGCGTGGCATTATCTATGATCGCGCCGGGCATGAGCTGGCGATGTCGATCCAGGTGGACTCGGCCTTCATCGTGCCCACGGAGACGCCCGATCTCCCGAACGTAGTCAACCTGATCACGCGCATTACGACTGACGATCCGCGCGTGGTGTTGGCCGACTGCCAGGCCCACAAGACGTTTTGCTGGGTGGCGAGAAAAGCCGACGCCGAGACCATTCAACGCATCAGTGCCTTGCACCTGCAGGGAATTCACTTTCAGAAAGAGCCGAAACGTTTTTATCCGAAGCGTGAATTGGCAGCGCAAGTGCTCGGCTATGTGGGCACAGAAGATCAGGGCCTAAGTGGGCTTGAGCGCGAATACAATCAGCAGCTCCAAGGCAAGCCCGGCAAGCTGATGATCTCAGTCGATGCGCGCAAGCGCTGGTTTGCCAGCGTCGAACAGGAGCCCAAGCCCGGCAACAACCTCGTTCTCACGATCGATCAGAATATCCAGGCTATCGCCGAGCGCGAGCTCGAGCGCGGCATGGAAGAGACGAAAGCCATTGCCGGAACGGTGATCGTAGAAAATCCGCATACCGGCGAGATTCTCGCGCTCACCAATCGTCCCACGTTCAATCCTAACAACCGCAAAGAAATCAGGCCCGAGTATCTGAAGAACCATGCCGTAAGCGACGTCTACGAGCCCGGTTCGACATTCAAGGTCGTCACCGTCTCCGCTGGCCTCGAAGAAAAAGTCACGCGTCCCGACGAAGTGTTCGATTGCCAGATGGGATCGATCGTCATCAACGGCACGCGCATTCACGACAGCAAGCCGCACGGCCTGCTCTCGGTTTCTGACATCATCGCCGAGTCCAGCGATGTTGGCGCCATCAAAGTCGCTATGCGCCTCGGCAATGATCGCTTCTACAAATACATTCGCGCCTTCGGATTCGGACAGCAAACTGGCATCGAACTTCCCGGCGAAACGCGCGGCATGACCAAGCCGGTTGATCGCTGGTCGAAGATATCGTTTGCCTCCATTTCGATGGGCCAGGAGGTCGGTATCTCCGGCGTACAACTCGCGGCGCTCATCTCGACCATTGCAAATGACGGTGTGCGCGTTCCGCCGCGCATTGTCGCCGGGAAAGTCGCCCCTCAGAACGCTCCGCAAACAATCGCCTTCCAACCCGCCGACGGAGTCCGCGTCATATCACCTCTCACCGCAGCGCAAATGAAGCAGATGCTGCAAGGCGTGGTTCTGCACGGGACGGGTCGCAAAGCGATTTTGGAGGGCTACAGTTCCGCTGGGAAAACCGGAACCGCGCAGAAGTTTGATCCTGCCATCGGCAAGTACTCACACACAAAGTACTACGCCTCGTTCGCTGGTTTTGCCCCCATCAATAATCCGCAGATCGCTGTCGTTGTTGTTCTTGACTCTGCCGTCGGCCTGCATCAGGGCGGTCAGGTTTCAGCGCCGATCTTTCAGCGCGTCGTGCAGCAGGTGCTCGAGTATGAACATGTGCCGCACGATGCCGAACTACCGCCCAGCCGCCAGGTGCTGCTGGCGCGGCGCAATGTGCAGGACAAAAATCTGGAAGAGAGCTCGCCCGATCATTTGGGAGCCGGCTTGGATGTGGCCGAGGCTTCGGGCGAAACAGCGATAGCGGCCGTGCCTGAAAAGCTGGTGGCCCCAGCTGCATCTTTATCCTCTTCCTCATCGAGTGCTGCCGCGCCTTCTATGTCCGCGCAAGTCGTGCCAGTGGTGATGAAGCAGACAACGGCCAGTGCTGTTGCACCAGCGCTTGGTTCGCCTGCGCCCAATGCGCAAGACCCGGGCGGAAAGCGGAGCGGCGGAACAGTGGTGCTCGACGTGGAGGAAGGCGGGATCGAAGTGCCGTCTTTTCTCGGAAAGAACGTGCGCCGCGCTTTGGAAACCGCGCAAGATGCAGGACTCGATCTTGATGCGGTCGGCAGCGGTGTGGCGCGGGAGCAATCGCCGCAGCCCGGCGCAAAGGTCGCGGCCGGTGCGCACATCACGGTACGTTTCGGTCGATAGATGGTCAACGTAGAGACGCAGCTTGCTGCGTCTCTCTCGAATTCGGCAAGAATCCTTTGTCAGAACCCGGCTGTTTATAATCACTCCAATGACGTTCCAACAAATTCTCCAGGGCGCCGAGGTCCTCTCTCAAAGTGGAAACCCGGCCGTGACGGACGTGGAATACGATTCGCGCCGCGTGCGTCCCGGGACAGTGTTTGTTGCGATGAAAGGCGAGTCGAGCGACGGCAATCGCTTTATTGATCAGGCCATTGCTTGCGGAGCAGTTGCGATCGTCACGGACTCAGCGACTGAGACGCCGCGAGCCGGTGTTGGGTGGGCGCAGGTCCCGCATGGGCGCCGTGCGCTGGCTCGTCTGAGCGCGAATTTCTATGAGCGTCCGGCCGAGCGCCTTGCGAATACCGGAATCACGGGCACCAACGGCAAGAGCACCACGGCGTTCATCATCGAATCGATTTTGCAGGCTGCCGGGCGCAAAACTGCGCTGGTCGGCACCATCGAGTATCACGTCGCCGGCAAAATTCTGCCCGCTCCTCACACCACGCCGGAATCGCTCGAGTTGAACCGGTTGCTCGCCGAAGGTCTGGGCCAAGGTGTAACCGAATCAGTGATGGAAGTCTCTTCCCACGCGCTCGAACAGCAACGCGTGTTTGGCATTCCGTTTGACGTGGCCGTGTTCACCAATCTCACGCGTGATCATCTCGACTATCACGGGACGATGGAGGAATATTTCCGCGCGAAGCAGGTTCTCTTCGAAGGATGCGGAACGGAACCGCCGAGGGCAGCGGTCGTCAACAGCGACGACCAATATGGCCGTCAGTTACTGGCGCTGGCGAAGAAAAACAATTCGTTGGCGTTGTCGTATGGACTGGCAGCAGGCGATTTCCACGCGGAGTCGGTCGAGATCACGAGCCGCGGCAACCGGTTTCAGATGGTGACGCCCGGCGGCAAGCTTGCAATCTGGTCTCCGATGATCGGCAACGTAAATGTGTACAACGTGCTGGCGGCTGCTGCGGCGGGCTTTGCTCGCGGTTGTCCGGCGGATGCGATCGCGAAGGGAATCTCGGAGCTCACGCATGTTCCCGGCCGCTTTGAGCGCGTGGATTGCGGGCAGCCTTTTACGGTGGTCGTCGACTATGCCCACACCGACGATGCGCTGCGCAACCTGACGGCGTTGGCGCGCGACTTTGTGAACCATGCCGGGCTGAAGGGAAAAGTGATCACGCTGTTTGGGTGCGGCGGTGATCGCGACCGCGCCAAGCGTCCGCTGATGGGTGAAGCGGCGGGCAAGGGAAGTGACTTCGTGGTACTGACGTCGGATAATCCGCGCTCGGAGGATCCGCTCGCCATCATGAACGACGCGGTCGTCGGATTGCAGAAAGCGGGATCGCAGAAGTCCGGCGTGAAGTACACAATGGAGCCAGATCGCCGCAAGGCCATCGCGCAGGCGATTGAACACGCGGGGCCCGGCGACATTGTGCTGCTGGCGGGCAAAGGGCATGAGAAGGTTCAAGTCACGAAGAACACGACGATTCCATTCGACGATGTTGAAGTGGCTAGAGAAGTGCTCATGACTCTCGGATACGACTGCGAAGCCGTGCGAGTGAGCGCGGAGAATGCAGTATGAAACTCTCTCTTTCGCGAATCGGTGAATTTCTGGCCGCTGCGGGCCAGTATGACGGGCGGGCCACAGCATTGGGATACTCCATCGACTCGCGCACCGTGCAGGCCGGGGAACTTTTTTTCGCCGTAAAGGGTGAACGCCTCGACGGCCACGATTACGTGGATCAGGCGCTCGCTCGCGGTGCGATTGCCGCCGTTATCAGCAAAGATCAATTTCCGCGTTATTCGAATCACGCTGGCCTGATGGCCGTCGACGACACTCTCGTGGCGCTGCAAACGCTTGCCACAGCGGTACGAAAGTTGTGGGGCAAAACGGCGATCGGGATCACGGGTTCGATGGGCAAAACCACGACCAAGGAAGCAGTTGCCCACCTGCTGGCCATCAAGCACCGGGTGCATCGTACCAAGGGAAATTTCAACAATCATTTTGGCCTTCCACTCGGTTTGCTGACGCTGGAACCGGAGTACGATCTCGCCGTAGTCGAGATGGGGATGTCGCATGCCGGTGAAATTGCCGCACTGGCGCGCATCGCGTTGCCGAACCAGGGAGTCGTGACCAACGTGGCTCCCGTGCACTTGGAGTACTTCGATTCGATTGCGGGGATCGCACGCGCAAAATATGAACTGATTGAAGCTCTTCCGCACTCCGGCACTGCGTTCCTGAATTCCGACGATGAATACGTCTCGCAGTTTGGGCGCGATTTCAAAGGCAAAGTCATCTTGTTTGGCATGAAAACCGTCGCCGACGTGCGCGCCGAACAAATCGAGGTCGTCGGAACCGGTGGAACTCGTTTTGATCTGGTCCGTAACGGAATGCGTCAGCCCGTACACAGTCCGTTGCTCGGACAACACAACGTGTACAACGTGCTTGCCGCCGCCGCTGTAGCGATGGAACACGGAGTCACGCCCTCCGAGATTGCAGAGGCTCTTCCGTCGCTGCCAGCCGCCGACAAGCGCGGGCAGGTCGTCCAAGTGGGTAACATCTCGGTGCTCTACGATTGCTACAATTCCAGTCCGAGGGCGCTGATGGCTGCCCTGGACACGCTGGCGGCCATGCCCGCCAGTCGCCGCATCGTTGTGGCAGGAGAAATGCTTGAACTAGGTACGACCGCGGAGCAATTGCACCGCGATTGCGGCCGTTTCATGGCGGGCAAGAACCTGGATTTTCTGCTCGGCGTGCGCGGGTTGGCGAAGCCGATGGTGGAAGAAGCGCTCGCAGCCGGCATGAAAGCCGAGTTCGTCGCCACGCCCGAAGAAGCCGGAGAATGGCTAGCGTGCGAAACGCGTGATGGCGATGTTGTGCTCCTCAAAGCTTCACGAGGGGTGAAGTTGGAGAAGGCTTTGGAATCGTGGCAGCGGAAACTCGGCGTCGGCTTCGTCGAGCCGGACGCCTGCCACTAACCACTGACCAATAACCACTGGTTTTCGGAGGCGGTTTGCTCTACTGGCTCTTATATCTGAAGCTGTTTCATTACTTCCCGCCATTCCGCATTTTTCGTTACCTGACTTTTCGCACCGCATTCGCAAGCCTTACCGCTCTTTTTACCGGACTGATCGTCGGCCCCATCGTGATTCAGAAACTGCGCGATTTTCAGATCGGCCAGTACATTCGCGAAGAGGGTCCGCAGGCGCACCAGAAAAAAGCAGGCACGCCGACCATGGGCGGCTTGCTGATTGCGATTGCCATCCTGGTGCCGACGTTGCTCTGGGCGGACCTAAGCAATCCCTTTGTCTGGATCGCCGTTTTTGCAACTGTCGCCTTCGCGGCCATCGGATTTACTGACGATTACCTGAAAGTTGTTCATCGCCGCAATCTGGGCTTAACGGCGCGTGCCAAACTCGGCTATCAGGTGGCGGCCAGCATCGTGATCGGCATTGCGCTGATTGTCTTACAGCATCGTGGAGAATATTCAACCCGGCTGCTGGTTCCGTTCTTCAAGCAGTTTCACCCGGACCTAGTGATTCAGAGACTGCTGACGCATCCGCAACTCTGGCCCCTGGCATTTCTGCCGTTCCTCGTGTTCGTGGTCGTCGTGATTGTCGGCTCGAGCAACGCCGTGAATTTGACCGACGGTCTTGACGGGCTCGCAATTGGATGCACGGTGATTGCGGCCGGAGCGCTCGCAGTCCTTACCTATCTCAGCGGCCACGCTACATTTGCGACTTACCTCGAGTTACAGAAGATGCCCCAGATCGGCGAGTTGACCATTTTTTGCGGAGCGATGGTCGGCTCGGCCATTGGATTCCTCTGGTACAACGCACACCCGGCGGAGATATTCATGGGCGATGTCGGCTCGCTCGCGCTCGGTGGCGCGATCGGCACAATCGCGGTCATGATCAAGCAGGAACTGCTGCTCCCCTTCATCGGCGGGATTTTTGTGATTGAAGCGCTGTCGGTGATCCTGCAGGTCGGCTCCTACAAGCTGCGCAAGAAAAGAATTTTCAAGATGGCGCCCATCCACCATCACTTCGAACTGTTAGGCTGGTCGGAGTCAAAGGTGATCGTGCGCTTCTGGATCGCATCGCTGGTGTTTGCGCTGTTTGCGCTGACGACGCTGAAGCTGAGGTGACTTTGCATCTCAGAGTCACAGAGAGACAGGGGGGCCCGAACCTTTGATTTCCATTTTTCTCTCTGTGCGGCTGTGGTGAAATAGGTTCTATGGAACTCAACGATAAACGCGTCCTCGTTGTTGGTCTGGGCAAGTCTGGGGTCGCGTCTGCACTTTTCCTGAAGTCACGCGGCGCCCGCGTCACTGTCTCGGATTCGAAGCCGGAAGCGGAACTCCGCAAGGAAATCCTGATTTTGCTGGAGCACGGAATCACGGTTGAAACCGGCGGCCACGGCGAACGGACGTTTCACGGACAGGATTTGATCGTGGTCAGCCCCGGCGTTCCTTTCGACGCCCCGATGCTGGTTCAGGCGCGCACCCTCGGCGAGCCAGTCATCGGCGAAATCGAACTGGCGGCGCAGTTTCTACACGGTCCGATCGCCGCTATCACTGGCGCGAATGGCAAAACTACGACCACATCCTTAGCGGGCGAGATTCTTGCCGCCGGAAAGCTTCCCGTGCTGGTGGGCGGCAATATTGGAACTCCGGCCATCACATTTGTCGATCAGACGACTCCGGAAACGTGGATCGTGCTTGAGGTTTCCAGTTTTCAACTCGAAACGATCATTAAGTTCCGTCCGCACATCGCGGTGATCCTCAACATCACTCCCGACCATCTCGACCGGCACAAGACGTTCGACAATTACGTCAACGCCAAAGCGCGCATCTTTGAAAATCAGCAGCCGGACGATTTCTCCGTGCTCAATGCCGACGATCCGACAACTGCTGGACTCGCCGATCGCGCGCGCGCGCAGGTTTTCCGCTTCAGCCGCAAGAGAGAATTCGACAAAGGGGCTTTTGTGCGCGGCGGGAACATCTATTTCCGCGACGGCCACCGCGAGCGTGAAATCATGCTCCTTTCTGAGATCCCCCTGAAGGGCGCACACAACCTCGAAAACGTACTCGCCGGGGTTTCCATCGGCATGCTCGCCGGTTGCAATCCGAGCCAGATTCGCGAGGCCATTCACAATTTCAAGGCCGTCGAACACCGCTTGGAATTCGTCGCCAACGTTGCTGGTGTCGACTATTACAACGATTCCAAGGCAACCAATGTTGACGCGACCATGAAAGCTCTCGAATCCTTTCCGGCGAACGTTCACCTTATTCTTGGCGGCAAAGACAAAGGCAGCGACTACACGGTTCTCAACGACCTGCTGCGCGCTCGTGTGAAGCGCGTATATACGATTGGCGCAGCGGCGGCCAAAATCGAGTCGCAGATTCACGGCGCCGCGGAAATCGACCACGCGGAAACCTTGGAAAATGCTGTCCAGCGCGCGTCAGAGTCCGCCAAGCCGGGCGACGTCGTGCTTCTCGCTCCCGCCTGTGCCAGCTTTGACCAGTTCCAGAACTACGAGCACCGCGGCCAGGTCTTCAAAGAAGCGGTGAGTTCGCTGGCGGCCGCGCCGGCGGGTTCACGATGACCGCCGAACCAAGACAGTTATCCCGCTCCCGAAATTAACGCACTAAACTCCTACAGGTTTCTCTCCCCCGTGGTGAAATAAAAGCCGTACCTCGCATAAACAATGGCCAAGCGTGTCAGTGTCGATCGCTGGATGTTCACCGTGACCACCCTGCTCGTGTTCATCGGGCTGGTCATGATCTTCAGCGCGTCGGCCGTCATGGCCAAGGAGCGCTTCGGTTCCGCGTATGGATTCCTGCTGAAGCAGTTGGTGTGGGCGGTTGCCGGTTTCGTAGTCATGGTCGTGGCGATGAAGGTTGATTACAAGCGCCTGCAGCATCCGGCGCTGGTTTTTTCTCTGCTTGGTTTCACCACGCTGTTTCTGATCTCGGTCTTTTTTCTCGATCGCGCGCACGGCACGCACCGCTGGTTCCACTTGGGTCCGGTCTCGTTTCAGCCGTCGGAGTTCGCCAAGCCCGCGCTCATCTTTTTTCTGGCGTGGTTTCTGGAAAATAAGACCAAGGCGATGGACGACTGGCGCAAGACGCTTCTGCCTGCTGTCGTGCCGACTGGAGTGTTTCTGGCGTTGATCGTCTTCCAACCCGATCTCGGTACGGCAATCGCTTGTGCCGGAATTACAGCTTGTGTTCTGTTCGTGGCCGGAATTCGCCTGCGATATTTCGGGTATGCGTTTGCGGCCTCGATTCTGCCGCTCTACTTTTTGATCTTTCACGTGTCCTATCGCAAAGACCGTATTCTGGCGTTCATGAATCCCTATGCCGATCCGCAGGGCCGCGGATTTCACATGATCCAGTCGCTGATCGCGGTTGCCACAGGAGGAGTTGCTGGCGTCGGGTTGATGGAAGGGAAGCAGAAGCTTTTCTATCTTCCGGAACCGCACACCGACTTCATCTTCGCCGTGACTGCTGAAGAGTTGGGACTGGTCGGAGCGCTTGCGGTCATCCTGCTGTTTGCGATCTTTCTGTGGAGAGGGACGCGCGCGGCGCTGCAAACGCAGGACAACTTCGGCCGCTTTCTCGCGGTCGGCATCACGAGCATGATCACGCTGCAAGCCTTCATCAACATCAGCGTTGTGCTGGGAATGATGCCGACGAAAGGAATTCCGCTGCCGTTCGTTTCCTATGGAGGGTCGTCGTTATTCGTGACGCTGGCTTGCGTAGGAGTTCTGCTGAACATCACCAAGCAGGCGGAATGAACGCTTGGAGGAGACGATGGGAAATATCAAGGATCACAAACTGCAGTGGTGATCCGGCGAACTTGTTGGCGACCTTGGCTTTGTTGTTCTGTCACGCAGGGCAGGAAACTATCTCGATCTTCATTCTTTTCTCCAATGTGGGCGGCCATTGTATGGCATCCGCTGAGCGCTGAGGTTGACACACAATTTCACTTCGCCGCGGGTCAGTGGGTGAAATTGCGATTCCGCGACGGTCGCGAGGGATCAAGAAAAAAGGCCAGCGCGAGGTTAGAAAGTGTCTTTGCGCTGGCCTGCGTCTCGACAATTCGAAGGAGTGTTGGTTGTTAAGGAGTTTCACCCCCCGGCTAATGGGCGGTCTGTTCAAAATTGCTCACTTCTTCGAGAAGACTGCGGGGGAGTCAGCTATAAAACTGAGCTAAAGGCGAGGCCCTTCCGAACTATGTACCGGGCCGGGTTTTACTACGTTGTATTTCTCGCTGGCAGGCAGGTGGCGTTCATCGAGTGCGTTGCAAAGCTGCTGCACAAGAATCATCAGTTTCCCGTTATCCATTTCTTTGCTCGTCTGTTCGGCAAGAGCGCGCCAGCGCTCCTCTTCAGGACTCGAGGCCATATCAAGGCCCACCTTTTTGCTCGGCATTTCTCATAATGGACTGGGGACCCCAATACCGTCTGAGCAATACTGCACACTCCGATATGCGTCGACCTAAAGGCGCATAACGCCGTACCGACTCATTGACTGATTGTTGGGACGGGACTAGTCAGTGGGTGCTATTGAGATATTTCTACAGTTGACCCTCAAGCCTTACCAAAGGCTCGCTTGTGTGCCGCAATTGCGGCTTGGAGGGTGTCGTGTTGACCGGAACGTTTAGCAGGGTCTTGTCTTGTCAAAAGTTCGATGAACGGGTCGTCCAATTCACGTGACTTGCCATTCAGGCATAAACACCAGGCAGAATAACTTTCTGGGTGTGAAGTCTCGCCGTTAGAGCAGTTTCGCCCGAGATTAACCATTTAGATACTGTGTGCAATTGTGTATGACCTATATTGACCAGCCGAACCAGATTCCCGAGCCATATGATTTAGCCTCTTTCTGTATTAGGAGAATGGCACTCACGTGAATTGATCGTCCAGGAAAACAAATGGCGAAACAAAATCTCGGTTTCAGTTCCACAGTTTTCCGCAAGAAGTTCGGGGATGGGATGACTGCGCGGACCTACCGAGACAATGAGATCATTTTTGCGCAAGGGGACAAGGCCGATGCTGTGTTTTACATCCAGAGCGGCACGGTGAAGCTCACGATGGCGGCTACGCGCCGCAAAAGAGCGATAATCGCCGTCCTGCCGCGGAGTAGCTTCTTTGGCGAAGGCTGTCTTGGGGGTCAATTGCTGCGGATGTACACGGCGAGATCAATTGGACCCTCCAATATCGCTCGCTTGCAGAAGGAGAAGTCGCTTCGCACGCTCAAGCGCGACCCACAGTTTGCCGCATTGCTTAATGCATATCTGCTTTCCAGAGTTATTCGAGTCGAGGAAGACCTGGCAGATCAATTCTTCAATTTTAGCGAAAAGCGACTGGCACGGGTTTTGTTGTTGTTTGGGCAAATAACCAAGGAATCAAAGCCGGAGAACCCCCTGAAGGTGAGCCAATCAACCCTCGCGGAGATGGTTGGTACGACCCGCGCAAGGGTAAGTAAATTTATGAATGCGTTCAAGAAGAAGGGCTTCGTCTCCTACAACGGTGGTTTGCAAATAAATAGCGAACTTATCAGCGCCTTTCTGCGAAATCGGCCCATGTCCATTATCAGAAGGGCGTAAACCGTCTAGGAGGATTTTCCGCAACTGGTCTAGGTGACCATCGTACGTGGGGGCTTGCCATGAAAAAGGAACTCAACCCAAAACAGGTACTCGCCGTGCGCTGTCCGACTTGCGGAGCCGCTCCGGGGGAGAAGTGTGAACTGAGCACTGGCCAACCTCGCAATAATCCACACCTAGACCGCCGACTGATCGCAAAAGATTGAACACGCGCCTCGGCGGACCTCACCCCGTATGAGGTGGTATCCATCATTTCCCGCTCGAACGACGGCTATCGCATGCCCACGTTTGGTTATCGACAGCGGGAGCCTGCCAATTCGGCAAGTCTTTGAGCTTGCTGCAATTTTCATAAGCGGCCCGGGCAAGTCGGACGATCTCCCAATGCACGTCAATTGTTGACCAGGCGTTTGCACTAATTTAAGAATTTGCCGGGTCAGCGCACGACGGAGCCAGAATGTGAGCATTGTGGATCAGACAGGCGGGACTCCGGTTGGTAGCATCGAGTTCCAGGGATCGTCGCAATACCAGACGAAACCAGGAATTCGGAGCAAACGCCATGACCTACGTGATGACTAAACCCTGCCCAGTCTGCAAAAAGCAATTGACCAAGCAAAACCCTACTGACACCGTGGCGTGTTCCTGCGGTTACCACGTTTGGCAGGGATAGCCTACTGATTGGGAGCGGATAGCTGATGTAACCAGGCTTTCCACATGGCAGGCGGTCGAGACGGTTATCATTTTGACGATGGCTATACGACCGAGTACAAACTCAATCGCATGACTGGAATCCTGTACACTACCACCACCAGCGACGAAAAGAATGAGCACGACAACTATGGAAACTGGCATCGGAGCGTTCACTCCGGTTCAGTGTCTTGCGAGATTTCCCAACAGAAGTTCTAGGAGATCGACTCAGCAACCGACGGCTGGGCGAATAATCAACCGCGAGCCATGGAGCAGCCGCCAGGTTGCTAAGATTTGACAAGAATTTGACAAGCCGGGAGCAGATTTGCGAGTACCGTAGCTGAAGAGGAAATCGCACGCGGTTTCCCGAGACCGAGCGAAAAACTTTCAGGAGTCTGCTTCATGCCTGCCTTTCTACGGTTCTATTCAGCGCTTACATTTTTGACCATCCTTGCGTCTTTCTTGTGCGCGGGTTTCGAGCAAGCGACGGCGCAGCAGTTGCAGCCCAACGCTCACGAAGCGGCAAATGTGGGCTCCTCAGAATCCGCTCAGACCGGTCCCGGCAGCGTTATCGTGAAAAGCTTTTACGGGGGAGAGATCTTTGGCTGGGACATTGATGACAACGGCACGGAAGGCGTGCTTACGGAAGCGGAAGTTGGCGGTAGCAATCTGGCTGCGGTTGAGACCTTCGATCAGAGCACAGGCAAGATCATCAAGGTCGTCAAGAAAGTGACGAACGGAGATGACTTTATAACGTTGGGAGTTGTCGGAACGAGCGTTGGCCTGGTCGAGGAGGAAATCGTAAAGGGCATATACGTACATTCGCGCACGTATAGAACGATCAATCCGCTGAGCAAGAATGCGTTTAAAGGCAAATGGAAGCCTCCCATCGGGACCAAGCACATCATCACGCAGGTCAGCAGCACGCAGGGAACTCCCGAGGCGGCGGTTTTTGCGATGGATAACAGCGGCGAGTTCATTCCTTACGTGTTCGAGTCGAACGTGGCGGCGAACACTTTTGGCCCGGTCGTGCACATTACTGACTCGTACAATTTCGGCAGCGTGCCTCCGCCGATTGCGTTCGATACCGCGACCAGCGTGGTGATCATGGGCGGCGGCAATGGCTGCTTTGGTTGTCTGCCCGTGATTGGACTGGTGGATGTAGTCGGAAACAGTTTCAGCGAGTTTACGGGCGTGGGCTTTGGATTTGTGAACGGAATTGCGGTTGACTCCGCCGATGGGATTTTCTGCACGACGACCGAAGACGATGCGGGCGTCGAATTCTACGATCTTGCCGGGCAGACGGGGTTTGAGGTGACGTTGCCGGATTCGGGTGGGCAGCAGTACTACAGCGGCGGCGATGTCGAGTACGATCCGATTAACAAATTGTTCTTTGTTGCGCAGCAGTATTCGAGCACGGCTCCCAGCGGGAGCGCGATCTATGTTTACGACACGCAGGGCAACCTGCAGGAAACCATGAATGGATTCAGTTTCCTGGTTACGCAGCATATTGCGCTGAATCCTGCGAATCGCAGCGGATTCGTGGATGGGCCGAAGAATGGCGAGTTGCAGTCGTTTACGTATTAGGCTGATCGTTTGAGCGGTGATATGCGACCTTAGAGGCTAAAGCCTCTGTTGCGGGCGCGTTCAAGCAGCGCGGCTGAAGCCGCGCCCTTTCAAACCTAGTACTCCAGCGTCAAATCCGCTCCCGTTGCGGTGAGACCATAGCTGCATTGCGGCGTTACGCCTGAGCCTGCGGGTGAAGCGACCCATCCCGGATTCGAGATCGGGTTTTTGTTCTCGTCGTACAGTTGGGCCGTGAACAGGAGGCCCTGGTTAGCGGGGAAATCGGTGCACTGCTTCACGCCATAAACTTCAGCTACAGCGCCAAAGCCCCAGTTCCAGATCTGACCGTCGGCGGGGGTCTTTGTCAGGATTGTCTTTTTGGCGGTGGTCACATCCTCGGTTACGATTTTCCAGGTCGCGCAGTAGTCCTGTCCGAGTTGTTTGCAGGTTGGGGTGATGGTTCCGAGGATCGTGTCGCCTACGCTGACTTTCTTCAGCCCGCTGTGCCAGACCGTGCCGGTCATGCAGCAATTCCAACTGGAAATCGCCCAGTAGGCTCCGCCGCCAGCCGAGGAGGGCCCGAATTGCAGCACGGGCTGAACGATGCTCAGGCTATCGGTGGTGTCCTGAAAACCGGGGAAGAAAAATAACGTCTGGCTTTCAAAGGTGGTGGGCGCTGGCGGCACTGTCCACGTGGCGGAGAGTTCGCCATACGAGGTGCTGGTGGTGGCTCCGTAGTATTCCAGCCAGCCGTTGATGGCCGGCGACCTTCCGACGAGGCCGACCGGGTTCGTGCCGGCGAGCAGTCCTTTGGGCGTGTAGTGCGGATAAGCGCAAGCCGGGAGTTTGGCATCGACTGCGCCGCTCGCATGTTGAACGCGTCCGTCGGGCAAAAGCGTGGCGCTTTCCGCGAGCTCAAACACACAGGAGGGATGGAAGTAGCCGACCGGAGTGATGACGTAGCTGGCAGGCACTTCGGCGGGCCGATTCGATCCGGCGAGGGCAAGATTGGTAGGAGCAGGCAGCGCGGCTTTTTGTCCGATCACTTTTTGTCCGATCAAAGGGGCTGCGCACAGGAAGGAGACCGCGAGGATCGCGGAGCTGGCGCAATTCTTAAGTAGTCGGGTACGGGTGCTCATAACGAGTCTCCTGATCGGGGCATGTTTATTCAGCAAGAGAGAGTGGTCCAAATATGTGGGGGAACTAGAATTATGCGCCACTTCACGGCGAAAATACAGCGACAAAATTTGGCATCGGGAGATGTGGTTGACCACCCAACGATTATCGATGGAAGCGATGGAAGTCGCACAAGCTCTACGGCTTACGGATGTTCAGAAGGAGGACTAGTGACCGGAGCGAGGCGAACGCCCGCATATTGATCCGGAACAGCGGGGGCAGGAACCGGCCGCAATGAATTCCTTGGAACAACCGTGATAGATTCTGATGTTGGACACCATGCGGGTCATCATCGCGGGCGGAGGCACCGGCGGACACGTCATTCCGGCGCTGGCTATCGCCCAGCAGCTCAAGAAGCAGTTTGCCGCCGAGATTCTGTTTATCGGAACCGCTCGCGGCATTGAGACGCGGCTGGTTCCGCAAGCCGGATTCCCCCTGCAACTGATCAAGGTGGGCGCGCTGAAGAATGTCAGCCTGATGACGCGCGCGAAAACCATGTTTGACTTGCCGCGGGCCCTATGGACAGCAGGCCGCATGGTTTCCGATTTCCGGCCGGACGTCGTGATCGGCGTCGGGGGATACGCTTCTGGCCCGGCGATGTTCGCCGCGATCCGCCGCCGCATTCCGACTTTGGCATTCGAGCCCAACGTGGTTCCAGGGTTCGCCAATCGGGTAGTCGCCCGCTGGGTGTCGGCCGCCGCAGTGCACTTCGAAGAAACCTGCGAATATTTTCCACACTGCAAGGTCACCGGCGTGCCGGTTCGCGAAGCGTTTTTTCAGATTCCGCCGAAGGCGCCGGGAGCCCAGCCCACTTTGCTGGTGTTCGGAGGCAGCCAGGGAGCGCATGCGATTAATCAGGCGATGATCGAATCGTTGCCGGGATTGCGCGCGAAGATTCCGGCACTTCACATCATCCATCAGACTGGCCAGCGCGACTATGATGACGTACTTGCGGCGTACCAACGGCTGGGAATGACGGGCCAGGCGCCCGGTGCTCCATTCGGCGAGGTGCATAAGTTCATTGACGATATGCCCGCGACGTTTGCCAGCGCCGACTTGATCGTCTGCCGATCGGGCGCGAGCACGGTGGGTGAAATTACCGCGGCCGGGAAGCCGGCCATTTTCGTGCCCTTTCCGCGCGCCGCGGATGACCATCAGAACGTCAATGCCCGAGCGCTTGAGCGCGTGGATGCTGCGGTCGTGGTCGAGGAATCGAAGCTCGCGGCGGCTTATCTGGTCGAGACCGTCGCCATGCTGCTCAACGATCCTCGTCGCCTGCGGAGCATGTCGGAAGCTGCCCGCTCGCTGGCCCATCCCCAAGCGGTGGAAGAAATTGCCGCAATGGTAAAAGGGCTGGCGGGGGGATTCGCTTCCGCGGATGGGCGGTAAACACTGCGGATCGAAGTCGAACGCCCGGGCAATGAGTGCAATCGCCCCTGATTACGACAGTTACGCAGCCTGCTTCTCGGCAAAACACTAAAATCGTTGTCAACGAATGCGACATCGATTCCTTATCGGCGGTGCTGTTCTTCTCCTGATTGCGTCCTTTTGCAACGCACAGAGGCGGGCAAATTCATCTCACGCTCAGGAGTTGGCTGTGGCTGCCCAAGAGGGTGATGCAAAGCTGTATTCACAAGTGATTCGGGCAGAGATGAAAGCTGGGGGATAGGTCAACATGATAACGTTTGTCTCGCTCTCCCGCATTATTCTGACCCGAGCAAATCGCTTCTCAAGGCACTCAAGTCAGGTGGATTGACTGTACGAAAGCCAAATAAGTGCCTATTTCGGGGCTACGAAATTCGTGTGGAGCAGAGCACCCCAGATTCAATTCGTGTCCAGCTCGTTGACGTGCGATATGTAGATACCGACCTCGCAGTGATTCTCGGCGACGGCGTCTATGCGATTGAGAAGGACGCAACTGGCGAGTGGAACATCCGCGACTACAAACTTTTTCAGCCGTCCGACAGAAAGTGATTGGCGTAATATCGCCATTACGCTCATTCGTCATCGTCTTAGCTACCGCCGTCGTGGGCTAACGTCGAAACGGCGAAGACTCGGTTGCGATTACCGATTCGGTTATCTGCGGGGCCGGTGCGTATTGTGTATTCCCTGCCTGATTGGCGATCACCTCACATGTCCCCTTACCGCTCGTCATGGTGTAGGTTGGACCCGTGTTCGAGCACGCGCCCGCACTCGTGAAAATCACCGGATTACCGCTCCCACCACCGGTGGCGGCGACCGTGAAGCTGTGGCCGACCAGAGCCCTCGACGGTGGGTTGAGGGTGAATGTGATCGTCTGGCTATACGCGCCCAGCAGCACGCCAACAACGCTGCTCGAGCAGTCTCCACTGCTCATACAATAGTCTGCAACCACCAGATCGGGCAGACCGTCTCCGTTGAAGTCGGCTACGGCCACAGAAGTGGCCGCGTTGCCGCCCGAACCATACGGTACCGCGTTCTGGAAAGTTCCATCGCCGTTGCCCCATAGCACCGCGACGATGCCACCGTACTCATAGCCGCAGCCGCTGATCCCACATTCATTCGCGACAATAAGATCGAGCTTGCCGTCGCGGTTCAG